>JAEEGL017393891.1_pt1 | contig 19869 bp, 20 predicted proteins | sample 9134231 | NCBI WGS metagenome assembly JAEEGL01 (sample SAMN16246548, study PRJNA631951) | gut metagenome | biome: gut microbiome; feature: rumen; material: fiber-attached | host: Bos | place: Iran: Karaj | collected 2018-10 | reverse complement strand
GCAAAAGTGCACCGTCGCGAACCACATTTGCAATTTTGAAATTGAAGACAACGCCGCTCTGTTGCGTACCTTCCAAATCACCAGGTCCGCGCAATTTCAAATCTTCTTCGGCTATACGGAAGCCATCTGTAGTTTCGCACATTATTTCTACACGACGCCGTGTGTTTTCCGAAAGTTTGTATCCGGTAACCAGCACACAGTAACTTTGTTCCGCGCCACGCCCCACCCGACCTCGGAGCTGGTGCAACTGAGCCAGGCCAAAGCGCTCGGCATTCTCAATAATCATCACCGAAGCATTGGGAACATCCACGCCAACTTCGATTACCGTTGTTGATACCAGCAGATGCAACTCGCCGGATGCGAACAATTGCATCACATCATTTTTCTCGGACGGTTTCATCTTGCCATGCAACATGCCAACCTTGAGTTCGGGAAACTGAGCGCATATTTGTCGGAAGCCTTCTTCGAGATTTTTCAAATCAGTCTTTTCACTCTCCTTAATGAGTGGGTAAACAAAATAGACTTGATGGCCTTTGGCCACTTCAGAGCGGACCAGCTGCACACGCTGTTCGAGTGCCTTGTCATAATAGTGGACTGTCTTTATCGGTTTTCGGCCCGGAGGCAATTCATCTATGACTGAAACGTCCAAATCTCCATATACGGTCATCGCAAGTGTGCGGGGAATCGGCGTAGCCGTCATTACGAGGATATGAGGTGGGAATTCGTTTTTCAACCAAAGTTTTGAGCGTTGCTCAACTCCGAAACGGTGCTGCTCATCTATTACTGCCACGCCCAAATTTTTGAAATTGACGTTGTCTTCCAGCAGTGCGTGGGTGCCAACAAGCACATGGATGCTGCCGTCTTGCAGACCGTCGAGCACAGCTTGGCGACGCTTTCCCTTAACTATGCCTGTGAGCAATTCTACACGAATGCCGATGGGCGCAAGCAGGCGTTGCATGGTGGCACAATGCTGTTCCGCCAATATTTCTGTGGGAGCCATGATACAAGATTGGTATCCGTTGTCAATACCTATGAGCATGGTCATCACAGATACCATTGTTTTCCCACTACCTACATCACCCTGCAAAAGACGGTTCATTTGGCGCCCGCTACCTAAATCTTGGCGTATCTCACGAACCACACGTTTCTGGGCACCCGTGAGTTCAAAAGGAAGACATTCCTTATAAAAACGCATAAAATAGTTGCCTATTCGCGGAAAGCGGAATCCCCGATATTTCATTACGCGATCCTTGGCATAACTAAGCACATCCAGTTGCACATAAAAGAGTTCTTCAAACTTTAAGCGCTGTTCCACTCGAGGAATTACGTTGAGGTTTTCGGGGCGGTGGATTTGGCGGATGGCATCGTTGAGACCAACCAGATGACATTGTGACAACAGATAATCAGGCAGCGTTTCGGCGATTTTCAGTCCTTTCAATTGTGAGAAAACTGCGTCTATCATTTGTTCAATCACATTTGAAGTCAGCCCTGCTCGCTTCATTTTCTCTGTTACACGATAGATGGGGCGCATGCCTGTAATATTGTCCAGCTGACTGTCGTCGTTGATGACATCAAGTTCGGGATGGGCGATGTTATAACTGTTATTAAAGAGTGTCGGTTTGCCAAGGAGCAGATAAGTTACGTTCTTTTTAAGATTACGCTCAACATACTTCAACCCTTTAAACCATACGAGACGAATATATCCGGTCCCATCCGTAAAGTCTGCCTCTATTCGGCGGGCACTCCCCTTACCGACCGTATCAAAACCGATGATGCGGCCCTTCAGTTGCACATATTGCATCCCATCCGAAAGGGCGTTGATCGTATATATCCTTGAGCGGTCAATATATCTGTAAGGAAAATGGTAAAGCAGGTCATGCAGTGTGTAAATGCCAAGTTCATCGTTCAACAGTTGGGCACGGCGTGGCCCGACGCCGTGTAAGAACTGTATATTCTGCGATAAGACATCATACATTTCTGTCAATGATTTTGTCGGGTCAACAACACTTCGGCCAAAGCCAAATCTATGGGGGTCGTCAATTTGATATTCTCCGGGTTACCTTTTACTATAGAGACCTTATGCCCGGCAGCTTCTACCACAGAAGCATCATCGGTAAAATGTTCATCAAACTCCTGCTCATACGCCTCCTTTATAACACTGGCCTTAAACGCTTGTGGTGTCTGCACCAACCAACATGCGTTGCGGTTTATTACGACGGAGTCATCACGATCTCCGGTTCTCACTGTTTCAACAGGGTTTATTGCAGGAACTATAGCCGACTTGGTTTTGACCATATCAAATATAGTTCTAACTACATCCGTACTTACGAACGGCCTAACGCCGTCATGAATGGCTATTATCGAATCCGCATCGGCCTGAAAGGCATTCAGCCCGTTCTTAACCGATTGGAAACGCGTATCACCTCCGACAACGGTGTGATGAGATACCTTAAAATCATACCGGTCGCATAGCAGGCGCCAGTAATCTTGCTGATCAGCAGGCAGCACAACAAATATTCCGGCATCGGGAAGCGCTTCCCGGATGCGAAACAACGTATGCATCAAGACTGGATAGCCACCTATTGGCAGAAATTGTTTGGGAACGTTCCCACCCATTCTGACACCCTTGCCCCCAGCAACAACAATTACAGCGTCCATATTAGGATTGTATCATTAATCGAGGCATTTCAGATAGGCCTGAACCGTCTTCTGCAAGCCCATATACAATGCATCGCAAATCAAAGCGTGTCCTATGCTTACCTCATCTATCCAAGGTATGCTCTCATGGAAGTATTTCAGGTTTTCAAGCGACAAGTCATGACCTGCATTCAAACCTAGGCCCAGCTCACGTGCCTTCATGGCTGCACCAATAAAAGGTTTGACAGCTTCTTCCTTGCGTTTGTAACCGCTGGCATAGGGCTCTGTATACAGCTCAACCCTATCTGCACCAGCCTTAGCCGCATAGAGTACCATCTCTTCATCGGCATTGACAAAAACAGATGTGCGAATGCCTGCTTTCTTAAAGACATCAATTATTGGAACTAGGAAATTCTGGTTCTCTTTCGTGTTCCAGCCAGCGTTAGATGTGATTTGGTCTGGAGAATCCGGCACTAAGGTCACTTGAGTGGGCAACACTTTTAGCACCATGTCTATCAAACGCTCATCAGGAAAGCCTTCTATGTTAAACTCTGTCCTAATAGCCGGGCGAAGATCCAGGACATCCTTATATTTAATATGGCGTTCGTCTGGCCGGGGATGGACAGTGATGCCCTGAGCTCCGTACATTTCCAAATCGAGGGCCACCTGCAATACATTAGGATTATTGCCGCCTCGGGCATTTCTGAGTGTGGCAATCTTATTTATGTTTACGCTTAGTCTAGTCATTTTATAAACAAAATTTGATTTTCAATACTTCACTACGTAATAATTTTGTATTTTTGCTGATACTCTTTGCAAAAGTACTAATTTCTTTCCGTATGGAGTGAATCTGATAAAAAAATCAAGATAATGGATAAGAACAAACCAAAATTTGCCTTGTTTGGCAACAAATACCATCTGAAAGAGCCCAGATACATCAACGACTTGCTGAGTATCTTGAAAAAACATGGCGCATCGCTCGCTGTGGAATCTGAGTTCTACCAATACATCACTGAAATTTTAGGTGTATCACTCAATATTGATGAAACCATCACCGACAATGATTTTACAGCAAACTATGCCATCAGTTTCGGCGGCGACGGAACGTTTTTGAACACCGCAACCCGCATTGGTGACAAAGCCATACCTATCATAGGCATTAACACGGGGCGTTTGGGATTTCTTGCAGACATTATCCCTGACGATATTTCCGAAATGATGTCTGCCATCTTTAATGGAGAGTATCACATTGAGAAACGTAGTTTGTTAAAAGTCGAATCTACCATTCAGCCATTCATACATCATCCCTACGCACTCAATGAAGTGGCCGTACTGAAACATGATAATTCCTCCATGATTCGCATTGACACCACCCTTGACGGTAATTACCTGACCACATATCAGGCTGACGGTTTAATAGTCAGCACTCCGACTGGCTCAACCGGCTACTCGTTAAGTGTAGGTGGCCCCATCGTAGCGCCCGATTCCCACTCCGTCGTTCTCACACCCGTTGCAGCTCATAGCTTAAACGTACGTCCAATAGTATTAGACGATACTATTACCATTAAACTCACAGTAAAAAGCCGTAATCACAATTATCTTACGGCCATAGACGGACGCAGCATCAGTTGTAGCGATTCTGCGGAACTCAAAATACGTAAGGCACCTTTCTATATCCATGTTGTCAAACGCAATAACGTAAACTTTTTCGACACCCTGCGTAATAAACTCATGTGGGGCATAGATCAGCGGAACTAATTCAAACCTGAAAACGATGAACAGCCTTTCACGCCTTCTCTACAAGTACATTGACCGTTTCAGAAGCCACACTTCCGAGGAGCAACACGCACATTATAGCGTGCGAACCATAATTCAGTGGCTCTGGGATGAGATTAAACAAAATAAAACTCAGATATTCCTCAATACTTTCATTGGTGTCACCATCGTATTGCTTGACCTGCTCTTCGTTTTATGCACCAAACTGACCGTTGACATTGCCACAGGAGAAAACACAGCGTTCACATTCGCCAGTGCAGCCATCTTCCTTGTCGCCACCATCGCCATACAAATTGCCTTCTCCTATGCCAGCCGCTGGATACGGGCCATACTCGGCGTTAAAGCGCAGAACTCGATGCAGCGTCGCCTGTTTGCCCACGTTTTAATGAGTCAATGGAGCGGCATGGAGAAATATCATAGCGGCGATGTCATAAACCGTATCGAGAAAGACGTATCTCAGATCGTCTCATTTGCCACAGAGTCCATACCCTCTCTCATTACCGTCATCGTACAATTCACCGGCGCTTTCATATTCCTCTTTTTAATGGACAAAACACTCGCTTGCGTTGTCGTAGTACTGATGCCGTGTTTCCTGCTCATCAGTAAACTCTACGTAAAAAAGATGCGCTCGCTAACACATAAAATACGCCAAAGCGACAGTAAGGCTCAGGCCATCATACAAGAGAGTTTGCAAAACCGTACCGTAATTAAGGCTCTGGAACAAGACGACTCTCTCGTATCCAGACTCATGCTGGTGCAAGACAAGTTGTCCAAACAAGTACGCGAAAAGACCAAGTTTTCCTCCATATCTGCCACCGTTCTCAGCATAGGCTTTGCCGCCGGCTATTTGTTTGCCTTTCTTTGGGGTGCCCACCAGTTACAAGCCGGCATCATCACCTATGGTGCTCTTATAGCCTTTGTTCAACTTGTCGGACAGATTCAAGGGCCAGCAAGAAGCCTTACACAGTATATTCCTATCATCATAAACACCTTCACAGCCAGTGAACGTTTGATGGAACTCGAAGAAATACCCCGCGAAAACAAACATAGGAAGCAAATATCTCTGACAGGGGGAATAGGTATCCGCATTGAAAACATCAACTTTCACTACTCTGCAGAGAAGCACATCATACAATCGTTGTCCTATCACTTCCCTCCCGGCAGCTCAACCGTGATAATGGGCGAGACAGGTGCGGGAAAGACAACTCTCATCCGCCTCATGCTTGGACTCATAAGCCCTGAAGACGGACAGATTACCCTATATAATGACACGCAACAGGCAATAGCCAGTGCCGAAACCCGTAATAATTTTTCTTATGTTCCCCAGGGCAACACGTTGTTCAGCGGTACGATACGCGACAACCTGTATCTTGGCGACCCAAATGCCACTACCGAGGACATGGTGCGCGCCTTGCATCTGGCCTGCGCCGACTTTGTCTTTGAATTGCCCGACACGATTGACACCGTCTGCGGAGAACAGGGTTACGGTCTTTCAGAAGGACAGGCGCAACGTATTTGTATCGCCCGCGCTTTCCTACGTCCCGGCTCCATTCTTCTACTCGACGAAGCCACATCGGCACTTGACATGGACACCGAGCTACAAGTGCTGAAAAACATTAAGGCCCACTTCACCGACAAGACTCTTATCATCGTGTCTCACAGGGAAGCGGCCGCAAATTTCTGCGAACAGAAGTTGGAACTCAAACGTATGCGCTAATGAAACACGAGTTGAGAAGGCGCAAATCCGATTTAGTTTCGCACATATCAGATATAGTTCTGTCCATGTCTGATATAAAAAGCGTAATATTCATGCTCGCCGTGATTGCGTCAGTTCTTCTTTCGGCGGCACCGGCTATAGCACACACCGGATGCAACACCCCGCGTCACTTCTCAGACTCGACCCGAACCACATCTCTATCACCGGCAGAAAAGGTGACTGCCGACGACATCATCCGCGAGGCAAAAAAATATATAGGCTGCCCATATCGCAGCGGGTCCTCCAGTCCGCGCGGTTTCGACTGCTCAGGTTTCACCAGCTATGTGTTCCGCCAACTGGGCATTCAGTTAGGGCGCAGTTCACGCGACCAAATACATGACGGGACAAACGTGAAGAAAAGCGAATTAAGGAAAGGAGATCTGGTGTTCTTTACCGGCTCACGTAACCGCCGTACCATCGGCCATGTAGGCATCGTGACAGAAGTTATGGACGACGGTGACTTCCGTTTCATTCATGCTGCACGCAAAGGCATCGTCATTGACGGCTTCAAATCGTCCGCATATTATACAAAACGATACGTCGGCGCCCGACGTATCGTTGAAGAATAGTTGAAAACCGCCATGTAAGGCGAAGTTCCTGTTTTAGTCCAGTTTTAACACGGCAAGGAACGCCTTTTGCGGCACCTGCACGTTACCAATCTGCTTCATACGCTTCTTACCCCGCTTCTGCTTCTCAAGAAGTTTGCGTTTACGGCTGATATCACCGCCATAGCATTTGGCAGTCACGTCTTTGCGCACCTGTTTAACGGTCTCACGTGCAATAATCTTAGCTCCAATAGCTGCCTGAATGGCGATATCAAACTGTTGGCGCGGCAAAAGTTCCTTCAATTTCTCACACATGCGGCGACCAAATCGGACAGCATTGTCAGCATGTGTGAGTGTGGAGAGCGCATCTACAGGCTGGCCGTTAAGAAGTATGTCCAGTTTCACCAGATTTGAGCGTTGGAAACCGCTAATATGATAGTCAAACGAGGCATAACCTTTGGAGATACTCTTCAGTTTGTCATAGAAGTCAATAACTATTTCACCGAGCGGCAAATCAAAGTTTAATTCCACACGATTTCCCGCAACGTACTCTTGATTGACAAGTACGCCACGCTTATCCAGGCACAAGGTCATGATCGGACCGATATAGTCGGCAGAAGTAATGATACTGGCACGGATATAAGGTTCTTCGACATGCTCAATCTCGGTAACGTCGGGCATATCCGAAGGATTATGCACTTCAAGCACCTCACCCTTTTTCGTATAGACTTGATAGGACACGTTAGGTACAGTGGTGATGACATCCATGTTGAACTCGCGGTCGAGACGCTCCTGAATTATTTCCATGTGAAGCAGACCTAAGAAGCCGCAACGGAAACCAAAGCCCAAGGCAGCCGAAGATTCCGGCATGTAGCTCAACGATGCATCGTTCAATTGCAGCTTTTCGAGCGAAGCACGTAGGTTCTCAAAATCTTCAGTCTCGATTGGATAAATTCCAGCAAAGACCATTGGCTTTACTTCCTCAAACCCGGCAATGGCTTTGTCGCATGGCCGCGCCGCATCAGTGATTGTATCGCCAACTTTAACCTCTGTAGCCGTTTTAATACCGCTCACGATGTAGCCCACATTGCCACATGACAGCACCTTTCTCGGATGCATCTCCATCTTAAGCACACCTATTTCATCGGCATCGTATTCTTCGCCGGTATTAACGAACTTTACGTGCTGCCCACTTCGGATTTCACCGTTAAGAATTTTGAAATAGGCGATAATACCTCTGAAGGGATTAAACACGGAATCAAATATCAACGCTTGCAAAGGGGCACTTGGGTCACCTTCAGGATGAGGTATGCGCTCTACAACGGCATTAAGAATATCCTCAACGCCCATGCCGGTCCGACCAGATGCCCGAATGATTTCCTCACGTTTGCAACCGATTAAATCAACTATTTCATCCTCCACTTCTTCCGGCATTGCGCTCTCCATATCGCACTTATTGATGACTGGAATAATCATCAAGTCATGATCTATGGCCATGTATAGATTTGAAATAGTTTGAGCCTGTACGCCCTGAGTGGCATCTACCACCAGCAATGCGCCTTCACAGGAGGCAATGGAACGGCTTACTTCATACGAGAAGTCAACGTGCCCCGGCGTATCTATGAGATTCAATGTGTATATGTCCCCTTTATAGGTATATTCCATCTGTATGGCGTGGCTTTTAATGGTTATGCCACGCTCGCGTTCCAAATCCATGTCGTCGAGGATTTGTGCTTCAGTCACATCTATCGTTTTTGTGAACTCCAACAAGCGGTCAGCCAGTGTGGATTTCCCGTGATCGATGTGGGCAATTATGCAGAAATTTCTAATATGTTGCATGTCTTTTCTTAATCAAACAATATGGCGTCTTTAAAGGCTAATGCGCGCCTGTCTTTCTCCGACAGAAGCATGTTTTCTGAGGCAATGGGCCATTCTATACCAATTTCAGGGTCATCAAAACGTATGGATGCTTCGGCCGATGGCATATATTGGTTGTCCACTTTATAGGTAAAGACGGCTTTATCTGAAAGCACTAAAAAGCCATGTGCGAATCCACGCGGAATATAAAACTGACGTTTATTCTCATCACTGAGTTCAACGGCCACATGTTGGCCAAAGGTGGGTGAACTCTTGCGTATGTCAACCGCCACATCGAGCACACGCCCTGACAAGACGCGCACCAGTTTGGCCTGGCTCCATTCACCACGTTGATAATGCAGCCCACGGAGCACGCCATAGGATGAACAAGACTCGTTGTCTTGAACGAACGCCACTGGGTGGCCAATAAATTTGTCGAAATCTGCCTTACGGTAAGTTTCCATAAAGTAGCCTCGAGCGTCATTGAACACTCTGGGTTCTAAAATGAATACTCCCGGTATTCTTGTCTCAATATAGTTCATCGCTGTACTTTTAAGTGCAAAGCTACTTCATTTCGGCGAATTGAGCAAGCGCGACGCCATTTTTGATAAATGAGATATGAATTTTTATATTTGACAAAGGAATTAAAGTATCGGATTAAAAATTTTCTATATCAAATATAGAAACAGCAACTTATAATTTTCTTGAAAAATCAAAAGATTAAATTGGTTTTCTTGTTCATATATAACAAAAAGTAATTGTAACTTTGCAGTATGGAAAGAATAGAAAAATACATTGAGAAGTTATTGCTCACTCACGACTGCGTCATACTGCCCGACTTAGGCGGATTTGTGGCGCACTATGAGCCACATTATCAGTCCGAAGAAGACCATTCGTTCTTCCCACCCACACGTTCGCTCTCGTTTAATCCGCAATTGTTGGTAAATGACGGGCTGTTGGTTCAAGCATATATGCAGACATACGACACTACATACCCCGAAGCCTCAAGACTTCTCAAGCAAGAAATTGACAAAATCAAGCATGCCATTGATTTCAATGGGAGTTACCGCTTTGAAAACCTAGGAGTATTGGAACTTAATTCAGACAACAATCTGGTATATATGCCAGATAAAGCCTGCGGTGTGGCCTCTCCGGAATTTTATGGTTTGGAATCTTACGTTCAAGACCAATTCAGCCCGGTTCAAACAGAGGGGAAACAAGACGAAATTCAACCAGTGTTTACCCACAGCCATGTTGCCTCGAACGAAAAGAACACGAAGGATTATATCATCCGACTGAACCGGACCTTCACCAATTATGCCGCAGCCGCAGTGGTAGCTATTGTTTCTTTCCTCACACTTTCTTCGCCTGTCGTTGAATCTCAAAACAAGGAACAGGGACTCACGGCGTCCAGTTCTCTGATGTATTCTTTCCCATTAAGCTACAAGCACACCGTTGAAACGACAAAAACCGTAGCCAAGCCGGTTCAGAAAGCACCTGAAGCCGAAATCCAACCGACGGTCTCTGAGGCACCCTATTATACCATCGTTATGGCAAGCGCAATCAAGCAGAGCAACGCTAACACATTCATTGAACAGTTGGGCAAAGAGGGTTTGAAAGAAGCCAGGTTTATTATGGATAAAAACATGAGCCGCGTCATCTACAGCAAATTCGCCTCAGAAGCCGACGCATACCGTGCTCTCCGCAACCTTAGAAGACATACACAATTTTCTGAGGCTTGGGTATTAAAAATTAAACCATAATTTTTGAGAATAGCCGGATGAAGCGTGTGTCATGTCCAAGATGTGGTGCTTATATCACGTTTAACGAGCAATCATATCCCGAAGGACGAATACTTATATTCACTTGCCCTGCATGCAAAAAGCAGTTTCGCGTGCGTAGCATGGCATCTGACAGTCCGAAAGAGGACACGGTATATCCGGCAAAGTTTATAGTAGTTGCCAACAAGTTCCATGAGCGGCAGGAATTAAAGCTCGCCCCAGGCGAAAACATCATAGGCCGATACGTAAAAGGAACAAATGCCACCCTTCCCATATTCACAAACGACCCAAGCATAGATACCACCCACTGCATCGTAAATGTAACAACCGACAAAGCAGGTAAAACACGCTTTATCCTAAGAGATGCGCCAAGTACTACGGGTACGTTCTATCAAGATCAAATACTCCAAGACCAAGACAGGATTAACATGGACGACGGAGCCATCATTACAATCGGTGCAACCACCTTAATCTTCAGCATAAACTAATTGGCAGGTGCTATTTTCAAGCCCTCTGCAACAAAACGGGTTGTCGTTTTTCGACAACCCGTTTTAATTTGCTTAATAATTCTCAGGCTTGACCTGGAAAAAGCTTTGAGGATGATTACATACGGGACAAATTTCCGGAGCTTGCTTTCCCACGCAGATATGTCCGCAATTACGGCACTGCCAAATGGCTTCGCCTGACTTGGAAAAGACAACCTTGTCCTCAATATTCTTTAATAATTTGCGATAACGCTCCTCGTGTGCCTTTTCTACGGCACCGACTAAACGAAATTTCTCTGCTATTTCAGGAAAGCCCTCTTCTTCGGCTTCTTTAGCAAATGTGGCATACATATCAGTCCACTCATAATTTTCGCCATCGGCTGCATCTTTCAGATTATCCGTTGTCGTAGGCACTTTGCCGCCATGAAGCAGTTTAAACCACATCTTGGCGTGTTCTTTCTCGTTCACTGCCGTCTCTTCAAAGATAGCTGCGATTTGCTCAAAGCCATCTTTTTTTGCCTGACTGGCATAATAGGTGTACTTGTTTCGGGCTTGCGATTCTCCAGCAAAAGCAGACTGCAAGTTTTGTTCAGTTTTGGTTCCTTTAAGTTCTTTCATAACACTTCCAATTATAAATAAGTTAAATACTAAGTGGTCAACATTCCAATGCACCTACGATATCGCTTACCGCAGCACAATGATGGGCGTCGAGCCAAGCCTCAATGCCGCTGACAAGTTGTTCTGAGATTTGAGGATTAATGAAATTGGCGGTTCCAACCTCAATGGCCGACGCACCAGCCATGAGAAACTCTATCGCATCTTCAGCTGTCATTATTCCACCTAAACCAATGACGGGTATATTTACGGCTTTCGCCACCTGCCAAACCATTCGCAAGGCAACAGGTTTCACTGCGGGACCAGAAAGTCCCCCGGTGCCGATGCTTAACAAAGGACGGCGGCGTTCTATATCGATTGCCATGCCCATAAGTGTATTTATCAACGACACACTATCGGCTCCTTCGGCTTCAACACAACGAGCAATCTCACTAATATCGGTTACGTTTGGCGATAGTTTCACTATAAGGGTTTTCTGATAGGCTTTGCGCACGGCTTTTACCACTGAAGCGGCTCCAGAACAGGTTACGCCAAACGCCATTCCACCTTCACGTACATTAGGACAAGATATGTTTAGTTCAATTGCGGGTATATTTTCCAAATCATTGATTCTGGCTGCACATTCTGCATACTCTTCTGGACTACTTCCGGCAACGTTAACAATCATTCGGGTGTCAATATCCTTAATCTTGGGATATATCTGAGAACAGAAGTAATCGACGCCCTTATTCTGCAGACCGACGCAATTAAGCATGCCCTGTGCCGTTTCAACCATGCGTGGGTAATCATTACCTTCGCGAGGGCGGAGCGTAGTTCCCTTTACAATAATGCCACCCAGGCGGCTCAAATCAACTAAGTCGGCAAACTCCAGCCCGTAACCGAATGTGCCGGAAGCTGTAATCACTGGATTTTTCAACGTCAGGCCACCTATGTTTACTTTCAATTCAGCCATGTTAATTCATTTATATTAAAGACTGGCCCTTCTTGGCATACGCAGACATTACCACGCACGGTCTTTTCAACACAGCAGAGACAGGCACCCACACCACAGGCCATCATGTTTTCTAACGACACTTCGCAAGTTATGCCACAACTTGCGGCAAGCCTGGCAACGGCTTTCATCATGGCAGCTGGGCCACAAACGGCCATACGTTCAAAATGTTCTTTCGTGAAAAGGCTGTGCTGTGTCACAAATCCCTTCTCGCCCGCCGTACCGTCCTCTGTTGTGATAAAAACTCGGCCCAAAGTTTCGAATTCTTCACGCTCAAGCAACATATCTGCGCTACGGGCGCCCAAAAGAAAGGTTGGTTCCACGCCATGACGTTTCAAGGCCTTGCCAAAGAAGAGCAACGGTGCCACACCTACGCCTCCGCCGACGAGCAGTATGCGTTCATTAGCTTCAGGAAAAGTAAAGCCATGCCCAAGCGGGAACAACAGGTTGACAGTATCGCCTTCGACCAGGGCAAACAGATGTTTCGTTCCCTCACCTTTCTTCTGAATCAAGAGAGACAGTTCTTGCTTTTCATAATCCACACTGTTGATGGAAATAGGCCGGCGAAGAAATGTTTCAGGTGAGTCTTCAACCAACACTTGGACGAACTGCCCGGGCTTCATCTCGGGCAGCACATCGCCGGCAACGTTTGTCAATGTCAACAACACATGGTTATCATTGAGCACAGCCTTGCCGGCCACAAGCATATCACGTACAAACTTTTTCATCAGCTACTATTTGAATACAAATTTACGAATAAACGTCCAATGAAAGAAGATAATCGCCTATAATTCTCATAGGTCGCGCGTCATATTTATCTTTCCCAATTCATCATCAGCCACAGGACCGCGCAAATGCGACTTACATTTTTCCATATCGGAGATAGCGTATTCCAAATCCCACATTGTTTCCACCATATCCCACATAGTTCACACATAGTTCCGTTCATCAGGCTCCATGTGCAGGCTGCACGACCATAAGACAAAAAAAGGAGATTTCAAATGAAATCTCCTTCGCGGTGCGTACGGGACTCGAACCCGTGACCTCCTGCGTGACAGGCAGGCATTCTAACCAGGCTGAACTAACGCACCAGCTCATGCGTTTTCTCTCAAACGCGGTGCAAAGTTATCAAGATTTTATTTCTCGACCAAATTTTTCAATAACTATTTTGAAAGTTTTTTCTGAAAAACAATCGTATCTTCGAACACCTGTCCCAGATATAGCCAATCCTTCAGAGTACATGTATTCTCGTAACCTGCTTTTTCAAAAAGCTTTATCGAGGCTTCATTGTGACAACTCACATAAGCGTACAACTGATGCAGATGTAGAAAATTATAGGCATATTCTTCTATCAGCCTAAGTACCTCCGAGCCATAGCCAAGTTGCCTGTAGTCCCTAGCCAATACGATTCCCACCTCAGCACGTAGGTGACGCGGATTGAAATCTACCAGATCGACCATGCCAACAACCGTTCCCTCTTCGATAGATTCAATCATCAGTCGCAGTTGTCCGTCAGTGTAAATGTCATGTGTACCTTTGGCTATAAATTGTTTCAACAAATAACGGGAATACGGCACATTCACGGAACTGATGTCCCACGTCTTGGTGTCATTCTCCAACGTGTACAACATTTCAAGGTCTTCAGGCTCCATTGCGCGAAGTGTGACACGTTCTCCGGAAAGCAAATTTGTCATTATCATAATACAAAAACTTTATTACTCGTAGTTATCAGTTTCTTTTGTGCATGAAAGAGTCCAATCTCATTGTATTTGGATATTTCAAAGTTAGCCAAAATATTTTTCATGGGGAAGGCATCGACATCGTATATCACACATTGGAACTTGCGTGTCTCTATATCTGGCGAGTTGTGCCCATCTGGAAGACTGTTGAAGTCACCTGCCACGCACTGTATGCTTAGTGACCACTGCGAGGCCAGTTTTTTTACAACAGAGAAATGAGATCGTTTTCCGATGAACAGATAATTCATATCGTTGTTCTTAGCCGGTTTAAGCCAAGTTCGCCATGTTTCGGCTTTTTTTGCAAGTAACGAGTGAAGGGCAATGACATAGATGGCCAAACGTACCGGTATGGAAAGCAGCATATACGACTTCTTGAAATGCTTGTTGAAGAACAGCAGCATGGCATCGTAGAAAACGTGCACATAACGGAATGAACTTTTTTCTGTACTCTCTCCTTTATAATGCAGAATGGGTGTAGGAATATAATAGTTCTGATAACCGGCTTGTTGAATGCGGTAAGACAGGTCTATGTCCTCTCCATACATGAAGAACTGCTTGTCAAAACCACCCGTCTTGTCTAAAACAGGCTTTGGAACCATCATACAAGCACCCGACACAATTTCTATTTCACATACATCGGAATCGTCCAGGTATTGGAGGTAATAACGGCCGAACAGGCGGGATTTCGGAAAAAGGCGTGTCAAACCCAACAGCTTGCAAAAGGCCGTAAAGGGCGTTGGCAAGCCACGTCGCGACTCCAATGCAAAGGTTCCATCGACATGAAGCATTCTTGCGCCTACGGCTCCGGCATTTTCATGAGTTTCATAGAAACTAAGAAAATCTTTCAAGGTTTTTTCCGTCAAAACAGTATCGGGATTGAGGAAAAGAACATATTCACCCGTGCAATGTTGTAGCATCTGGTTGTTGGCACGTCCGAATCCCAGGTTCACACGGTTGCCGATGACATGAATATGCGGGAATTGCTTGGGAGGAAAAACCTTCTTGAGATATGTAACCGTGTTGTCTGTCGAAGCATTGTCCACTACCCACACTTCATAGTCCACATCCTGGCCGGCAACTACTACAGAGCGCAAGCATTGCTCTATATAGTACTTGACATTATAGCTTACGATGATAATTGAGACCCGCGGCATTTAATCTTTAGTTTTTCTGGGGTAACACAAAAGGGAGGAGACAAAAACGATGGCAATACAGTATAACAGTGTATTCGTTTTGAACAACCCATAAGCAGCTATGTCAATGGCCATGACTACTGCCAGCAACACCAGTTGCCACTGTCTGTGTCTCTTAAGCCACTGAAGGCATGCAAAGGCGCCTACAAGAGTTGACACGACGCATGCCAGATGAACTATGTAGGACATCGTTGCATCGGTTATTGGACTTGATTTGACATATATCAGACATAACACGCTGCATATCGCTACTAACCATAGCAACAGGTAACACCGGCGAATCATTACTGAGTTCATATACTATTTATTAAAAGGTATTCTATTAACAATCGAACGACCGAGACTGATTTCATCGGCATACTCCAAGGCATCTCCCACGGCCAAGCCACGAGCTAGGGTTGTCAACGTCACAGGCAGGCCTTCCAAGCGACGAGATACATAAAAGCTGGTCGTATCGCCCTCCATCGTAGGACTCATAGCCAATATCAGTTCACGGATGTTTTGAGATTTCACGCGCTCAACCAAAGATTCTATCTCCAAATCTGAAGGACTGACACCGTCAACAGGGGATATCACTCCGCCCAAAACATGATAAAGACCGCGGAACTGGCCTGTAGCCTCAATCGCCATCACGTCTTGAACATCCTCCACGACACATATGGTGGACTTGTCACGACTATGGTCGCTGCAGATGGAACATTGTTCTCCGTCAGATATATTATGACACACTTTACACCGATGTACATCCCGCCTGAAGGTAACTATCGCATCCGACAACTGCTCTACTTCCGCCACATCTTGACGCAGGAGATGCAATGACAGACGCAGGGCAGTCCTTCGCCCTATTCCGGGCAGAGAGGCCAAAGCTTCGACAGCGGCACTCAACAATCGGGAGGGGTATTCTTCGTTTATCATTTGATATCTACGTTCCGATTTAAATTACATTTACTGCCGGGCTCCGTTTGTAAGCATTATTCCGGTATATATGCGGCCCGACTCAATGCCTTGCCTACGTGCCGAGAAATAGTCGGCATTATGAAGATATGTACACAGACCACAGTCATAGACAGAGCCACTCGGCACGCCCGACAGTTGCATCTGCCACAGATTGGCCGCAGCTAAATCTATATGCCATTTGTCTTTCTTTTTCACAGCTACACGGTTCATGTCGAAATGTGCGTCAGAAAAAGCCTCATATACTTCCTCTCCCACTTCATAGGCATCCTGACGGATGCAAGGCCCGATTACCGCTTTCACATCTGCCGGCTTTGTGGAAAATGTATGGCTCATTGTTTGCAAAACAGTCTCGACTATACGCATGCAGGTGCCCCTCCAACCGGCATGAACTGCAGCAATGACGCCACAGCGGGCATCATATAATAATACAGGTACGCAGTCGGCTGTAGATACTCCGACACACGTTTGGTCAAGATTGGTCACCAAGGCGTCAACACCGTCAATAAGGCTGACTTGTTCCTCTGCTGTGCGCTCGAAATAGGACTCATCGATAATGGCGAGCTGATTCCCGTGAACTTGTCTTGGCATCAAAAGATGGTTAGCCTGAATTCCAAGTTCAGAAAGCAGACTTTTTCGGTTACTTTCCAACGCTTGAGGGTCATCATGTTGAAAAGGGTGTACATTAAATGAAGCATAGTTGCCCTTGCTTGCCCCCCCGTGGCGCGTAGTACTGAAAGCGCATACACCAGGGGCCATATCGTAATAACGTATGTAGGGCTTGCTCATTTTTATATCAGAGATAAAAACTTTTATATCAGACTTCAATTACCTCATCTTCGTCCCAATCTTCTTCATCAGCGGCACCCTCTTCAACAACTTCAATTCCGGCATCCCATTCTGAGAAATCGGCTTGAATGTTCCGCACATCCATGTCACGGTGAACGATGGACGAGGAGTCAGATATACTTTGCAATTTGTTTGACTCGCTGTTCATCTCACGCCACAGGAGATCCTTCAGTTCTGTAAGGCCATATCCCGTAGGAGCAGAAATAAACACGGCCGGTATGTCTGAAGGAAGTTCATCCCGAATCATGCTGATGAGTTCCTCGTCAATCAAATCACATTTTGTAACGGCTAAAACACGATGCTTATCCAACAACCCGGGATTGAATCTTTGCAATTCGCCCAACAAGACTTCATAGTCGTGACGGATATCTTCGGTATCGCATGGAATAAGAAAGAGAAGAATCGAGTTACGTTCAATATGGCGCAGGAAACGTAGGCCTAAGCCCCGCCCTTCACTGGCTCCCTCGATAATACCCGGGATATCGGCCATAACAAATGACTTCCCGTCACGATGAGAAACGATTCCGAGGCTCGGTTCTAAAGTTGTGAACGGATAATTTGCTATTTTGGGGCGCGCAGACGAAAGAGAAGACAAAAGAGTAGATTTACCGGCATTGGGAAATCCGACCAAACCTACGTCAGCAAGGAGTTTCAACTGAAGAACTACCATCATCTCCTGCATAGGCTCGCCTGGCTGCGCATAACGCGGAGCCTGGTTTGTGGCAGATCGGAACGCGTAGTTACCAAGTCCGCCACGGCCGCCCTTAAGAAGCATTACCACCTGACCATCGTCAGTTACATCACAGAGATATTCACCGGTCTCAGCATTATATGCCACAGTGCCACACGGCACATCTATATATTCGTCATTACCGTCGCTGCCGGTGGCACAACAAGCGGCACCGTTGCCGCCATGTCCGGCAAAGACGTGACGTTGATAGCGTAAGTGCAGCAGAGTCCAATAATTGTGGTTGCCACGTAGGTACACATTACCCCCACGGCCGCCATTGCCCCCGTCAGGCCCACCATTGGGCTGATATTTTGCACGGTGGAGATGCATAGATCCACGGCCGCCTTTTCCAGAACGGCAATAAATCTTCACATAATCGACAAAATTGGATTCTGCCATGAGATATCAGAGTTTATCTATGATTTTGCATATGTCAGCAAAGATATGGTCTATCTCACCCACGCCCTGGACATAGCTATATTTGCCTTCGTTCTTATACCATTCGATTAGCGGCGCCGTTTGTCGGTAATATACCTCAAGACGTTTCTTTATCGTTTCTTCATTATCATCATCGCGGCCGGAAGTTTTGCCACGGTTAAGCAGACGTTCGACTAAGAGTTCATCAGGCACCTCCAAGTCTATCATGACACTGACCTGAGTGTTTCTCTTCTGCAATAGAGCCTCCAGATTTTCAGCTTGCGGAATAGTACGTGGGAAACCGTCGAAAATAACGCCGTCACAAGGGCACAAGCTATCGTAGACGTGAGCCAGTATGTCGTCCATCAGCGAGTCGGGAATCAACTGGCCGTTGTCTATATACTGCTTTGCCATAACACCAAGCGGACTTTCCTTCTTGATTTGTTCACGTAACACGTCTCCAGTAGAAATATGCTTGAAACCATATTTCTCTACAATTTTGTCACTCTGCGTTCCTTTACCACTTCCGGGCGCTCCAAAAATTACGATGTTTATCATTTTATTCTCCATGTTTTCATTAATCTTTCGTATATATGGCCGGCAAGTTCCTAAACAGTTCATTATAGTCCAAACCATAGCCAACGATAAATTTATTCGGTATTTCAAAGCACGAATAATCTATCTGGAGTTCACATTTCAGGTTTTCGGGCTTAGTAAAAAGGGCTACCACTTTGACTTGCTTTGGATTCAGCGTTTGAAGATACGTGGTCAGTTTTTTCATCGTCAGACCTGAATCAATGATATCCTCAACAACAACCACCCGACGTCCGGCAAGGTTCTCTTTAAGTCCCATCACCATGTTCACAACTCCGGTTGACTGTGTTCCTTCATAGGAAGAGAGGCGGATAAAACTGATTTCGCACAAACCGTCATAAGCCCGGGTTAAATCACTGGCGAATACATAGGCCCCATTGAGGATACACAGGAATACAGGTACTTCATCCTTAAATTCCTCATGCAATGTGGCGGCCAATTTAACCACTCTCCTTTGGATTTCATCCTTTGATATCAACAGCGAATAGGTTTCGCCGTTTACTGTAAATCTATCTTTTTCTGCCATAATAATGCAAAGTTACGAAAAATTCCCTTTAGCACTTCAATAAATGGGCATAAAGAACACTCTAACTGAAAATAAAAAAGTCTGCCCAAACAGCAGACTCATTATGTAGCGCCTACGGGAATCGAACCCGTGTTCCATGCGTGAGAGGCATGTGTCCTAGCCGCTAGACGAAAGCGCCAAGAAAAAGTATCATTGATGCGGAAGCTAGGAGATTCGAACTCCTGGTACGATTACTCGCACGGCAGTTTAGCAAACTGCTGGTTTAAGCCACTCACCCAAACTTCCAAATGCGTTCCTCTGATTTGAATAATTGCAGATGCAACTGCAAAAGGGAACATCTTCGTGTGCATCCTCGCTTAAATGCAGTGCAAAAGTAGTAACTTCTTTTGAATTGTGCAACTTTTGGAGGTAGATTTTTTATTCT
>JAEEGL016362538.1_pt1 | contig 19869 bp, 15 predicted proteins | sample 9134231 | NCBI WGS metagenome assembly JAEEGL01 (sample SAMN16246548, study PRJNA631951) | gut metagenome | biome: gut microbiome; feature: rumen; material: fiber-attached | host: Bos | place: Iran: Karaj | collected 2018-10 | reverse complement strand
TTCGTCATCCCCCTGCTCTCGGGCCACATCGGCGGGGCCAACAGGCTGGCCTCTCTGCTGGCGGAGCGCCTCGGCGCGCAGGCCGTCATCACCACCGCGACCGACAGCGCCGGCCGCTTTTCTCCCGACTCCTGGGCGGCCTCAAAAGGCTTTCACATCAGCAGCATGGAGCTCTCAAAGGAGGTCTCGGCCGCCATACTGGAAAGAGACCTTCCCCTGCTCTCGGATCTGCCGCTCAAAGGGGAGCTGCCCCCCGGCACCTTCGCCTCGTCTCAGGGAGAACTGGGGATATATATAGGCGTCCGCGGCAGATCGCCCTTCAAAAGGACCTTAAGTCTCGTGCCGAAGACCCTGCGCCTGGGCCTGGGCGCCAGAAGAGGCGTGAGCAAAGAAGACGTGAAAGAAGCGGTCCTCGCGGCTCTCAAAAGCGCCGGCGCCGTCCCCGAGGCCATAAAATGCGCCGCCACTATCGATCTTAAGGCTGAGGAGGCCGGGATCAGGGAGTTCTGCGAGGAAGCGGGCCTTCCCCTGCGCTTTTACAGCGCAAAAGAGCTCGCTTCCCTTGAGGGCGATTTCACCGCCTCCGAGTTCGTAAGGAGCGTGACGGGGGTGGACAACGTCTGCGAGCGGGCCGCTCTCATCGGCGCGGACAGGCTCATAGTGAGAAAGACCGCCTTAAGAGGCGTCACCGCCGCTCTGGCGGAGGAGATAACGGAGGTCAGCTTTGAATAGACTTACAGTGGTCGGCATCGGGCCGGGAGACAGGATGAGCCTCACCCTCGCGGCTGACGAGGCCCTCCAAAACTGCGATCTCATCGCGGGCTATACGGTATACGTCGACATAGTCAGGCCCTGGTATCCGGACAAGGAGTTCCTCGCGACCGGCATGACGAAGGAGGCCGAGCGCTGCCGGCTCGCGCTCGAAGCGGCCGAAGCGGGCAGAGACGTCTGCCTCGTCTGCTCCGGCGACAGCGGCATATACGGCATGGCGGGACTGGTATACGAGCTCAGGGGAGAGAGCGAAGAGCCCGAGGTACGCGTGATACCGGGGCTCACGGCCGCTCTGGCCGGCGGGGCCCTGCTGGGCGCTCCCCTCACCTGCGATCTCGCGGTCATAAGCCTTTCCGACAGGCTCACTCCCTGGGAGCTCATCGAAAAGAGGCTCGTCAAAGCCGCCGAGGCGGACCTTACCATCGCGCTCTACAATCCGGCGAGCAAGGGCCGTCCCGATCATCTGAGAAGAGCCTGCGATATCTTAATGCGCGTCCTTCCGAAGGAGAGGCTCTGCGCCGTGGCCAGGAACATAGGAAGAGACGGCGAGAGCGTCGAGACCATGAGCCTTGGGGAGCTCGCCGGATATCCAGCCGACATGTTCTGCACCGTATTCATAGGGAACGCCGCGGCCAGGCTCATCGGCGGCAAAATGATCACACCGAGAGGTTACCGGGATGTTTAAGACAGCCATATTCGCGGGAACTACAGAAGGAAGAGAGCTGGCGGAGCTCCTCAGGGGCGCGCCGGCCGAAGTCTTCGCCTTCACCGCCACCGGATACGGAGGCTCGCTCATAGAGCCGGCTGAGAACATCAGCGTCTTCAGCGGCAGGCTGGATGAGGAACGGATGGAGGAGCTCTTTAAAAAGGAGGGCTTCGATATCGTCCTCGACGCGACCCATCCCTACGCGGAAAAGGCGACGGAGAACATCGCCTCAGCCTGCGAAAAGACCGGCACGAGGTATCTGAGGGTCCTGCGCGAATCCTCCCGCCTGCCGGAGGACTGCCTCTTCGCCGCGGACGCCCGGGAAGCCGCCCGCGTGCTGGCGGAGAGCGAAGGCAGCGTCCTCCTCACCACCGGGAGCAAGGAGCTCGGAGCTTTTTCCGGCCTCAAAGACTTTAAGGAGAGGGTCTGGGCCCGCGTGCTCCCGTCCGAAGCGTCTCTTGCCGCCTGCGCGGAAGCGGGCCTTCCGCCCGCCCACGTCATCGCCATGCAGGGTCCCTTCAGCGAAGAGATGAACGAAGCCCTGCTCAGGATGTGCGGGGCCTCTGTCCTCGTCACCAAGGACGGCGGCAGAGCCGGCGGCTTTGAGGAGAAGATCGCGGCGGCGAGGAAGACCGGCGCGAGGGTCCTCGTCATCGGCAGGCCCCCGCAGAAAGAAGGGGTGAGCGTGAGCGAAGCGGCCCTGACGCTGGAAAAGGAGCTGGGCGTCACGCTCAGGCCCCTCGTCACCGTCTGCGGCATCGGCTCCGGAAGCCCGGAGGGCATGACTCTCGAGGTCCTGAGGGCGGTCAGGGAGGCGGACTGCCTCATCGGCGCGAGGCGCATGATAGACACCGCCGCGGCCGAAGGCAAGCCCGCTTTCGAAGCGGTCGCCCCGCGGGACATAGTCTCCGTCATCGAGAACGCGCGCCAGTTCAGGCGCTTCGCCGTCCTCATGTCGGGGGACAGCGGCTTTTACAGCGGCGCGAAGAAGCTCCTCCCCCTGCTCGAAAACTGCGAGGTGAAGATCCTGCCGGGAGTGAGCTCCCTGTCCCTTCTCTGCGCGAGGCTCGGCCTCTCCTATGAGGACATACCGGCCGTGAGCCTGCACGGAAGGGACTTCCCCGTCGAAGGCCTCATCGCCGCGAGACCCAGAGTCTTCGTCATGACCGGGGGAGCGGACGGGGTGAACAGGCTCTGCGCAAGGCTCGCGGAAGCCGGTCTCAAGGATCTTAAGCTCTTCGTGGGCGAGAGGCTGGGCTACGCCGACGAGCGCGTCAGCAGCGGCAGCCCGGAGGAGCTCAAAAACGGCGTTTTTGACAGCCTCAGCGCCGTGATCGTCGAAAATCCCGCTCCCAAAGCCCCCATTTTTGCCGGCCTTCCCGACGACAGCTTCGAAAGAGAGCTTGCGGACGGCAGCCCCATCCCCATGACCAAGAGCGAGGTCAGGGCGGTCTGCCTCTCGAAGCTGCGCGTAGAACCGCATCACGTCTGCTGGGACATAGGCTCCGGCACCGGCTCGGTCACGGCGGAGATGGCCCTGCAGGCATATAAGGGCCGGGTATACGCGGCCGAAAAGAAGCCCGAAGCCGCCGAACTGACCCTTAAGAACACGAAAAAGCTGGGCTGCTTCAACGTGAGCCTGGCGCGCGGCGCGGCTCCCGCGGTCTGCGGGGACTTCCCCGCCCCCGACCGCGTCTTCATCGGGGGAAGCTCCGGGGATATCAAAAGCATCATCGCCAGCGCCCTCGAAAAGAACCCCTTCGCGCGCGTAGTGGCGACGGCCGTGACCCTTGAGACCGTCGCGGAGCTCACCGCGGCCATGAAGGACTTCGGCTTCGACGAGACCGAGGTCGTCTCCCTCACCGTGGCGAAGGGCCGCAAAGCGGGGCCTTACGAGCTCATGACGGGCCAGAACCCGGTCTATATCTTCACCATGCAGAGGAGCGGGAAAGAATGACCTCGCTGCTCGCCCTGCCCGCGGGCTTTCTCATCGACATGATCGCCGGCGACCCTCACGGCCTTCCCCACCCGGTCGTATACATGGGAAAGACCATAGCGCTGCTCGAAAAGCTCTTGAGAAAGGCCTTCCCCAAGACCCCGGCCGGGGAAAGAGCGGCGGGAGCCCTCATGTGGCTGCTCGTCGCCGGCGGCTCCTTTCTGCTGCCGTTCCTGCTGCTGAAGGCCTGCGCGAAGGCAGGCCCTTATCTGCGCTTTGCCCTCGAGAGCCTCATGTGCTGGCAGGTCCTGGCGGCCAAGTCCCTTAAGGACGAGAGCGTGAAGGTCGAAAGAGCCCTTGAAGATGAGGGACTTGAGGCCGCGAGAAGAGCGGTCTCGATGATAGTCGGGCGCGACACGGAAAGACTGGACGAGGCGGGAGTCATCAGGGCCGCGGTGGAGACCGTGGCGGAGAACACCTCCGACGGGGTCATCGCCCCCATGTTCTATACCGCCCTGGGCGGGGCGCCCCTGGGCATGCTCTACAAAGCCGTCAACACCATGGATTCCATGACCGGCTACATCGATCCTCCCTACACTCATTTCGGATACGTGCCGGCGAAGGCCGACGACGTATTCAACTGGATCCCCGCCAGGATATCGGCCCTGATCATGCTGCTTGCGGGCCTCTTTCTGGGCCTCGACGTCAGGAATGGCTGGAGGATATTCAAAAGGGACAGATATAAGCACGCCAGCCCCAATTCCGCCCAGACCGAGTCTGTATGCGCGGGGCTTCTGGGCCTTCAGCTGGCGGGAGACGCCTGGTACAGGGGCGTGCTCCACAAAAAACAGCACATCGGCGACCCGCTCAGAGAGATAAGGCCGGACGATATCTCCCTGAGCTGCCGGCTCATGTACGCCTCGGCCTTCATCGGCCTCATCATCTCCCTCGCCGCGAAAGCGGCCCTCATTTCCTGAGATGCTCTACGCGAAGAAGAATCCCCACGGGGGAACGACGGACAAAAGAATAAAGCTCGATCTTTCGGCCAGCGTGAATCCCCTGGGCCCGCCGCAGAGCGTGGTGAGGGCCGTCCGGGAAGCGGCGGCTGACATTTACCGCTACCCGGATCCCGGCTGCGCGGACCTGGTGAGAGCGATAGCGGAAGAAGAGAAGGTCCCGGAGAGCTTCGTGCTCTGCGGAAACGGCGCCGCGGAGCTCATATATTCTTTCTGCGCCGCGCTGGGGCGCGCGAAGGTATTGCTGCCGGTACCGGCATTTTCTGAATATGAGGAAGCCCTGAGGGCCTTCGGAGCGGATATCCGCTTCTTTTCCCTCCCGGAAGAGGACTTCTTCGACCCGGACGAGAGCCTGGCGGAGGCCCTGGCAAAGGAAAGGCCGGCCGCTCTCTTCCTCTGCCGCCCCTCGAACCCGGCGGGAAGGCTGGCTGACAGACAGCTGGTCCTGAGGCTCGCCGAGATCTGCGATGAGCTGGGCTGCTTCCTTTTTCTCGACGAATGCTTCATAGACCTCTGCGAAGAGCCCGGGTCCTTCGCCCCCCAGCTCTATGAGCATCCCTTCCTTGTAATACTCAAGGCCTTCACCAAGACCTGGGCCATGGCGGGCCTGAGGCTGGGATACTGCCTTTCCTCAGACCCGGAGCTGCTTGGGAAGATGTCGCGGACCATCCAGCCCTGGAACGTCTCCGCCCCGGCCCAGGCGGCCGGGATCGCCGCCCTGAAGGAGGAGGGATACCGGGAAAGGAGCCGCGCCCTGATCGGAAAGGAAAGAAAGAGGCTGGAACAGGCCCTGTCCTCGCTCGGCCTCGCTCCCGTCCCTTCCTGCGCGAATTACATACTCTTCAGAGGACCTGAGGATCTGGCGGAGAGGCTGTACGCCCTCGGCGTCGCCGTCAGGGACTGCGCGGATATGAGAGGCCTGGGGCCCGGATGGTTTCGGACCGCGGTGGGGCTGCCGGAGGATAACGACGTATTGATAAAGGCGCTGAGCGGTATATGCGGAGGACGCGCGGATGACTAGGAACATCATGATACAGGGCACCATGTCGAACGCCGGCAAGAGCCTGATCGCGGCCGGCCTCTGCCGCCTGCTCAGACAGGACGGCCTCAAGGTCTGCCCCTTCAAGAGCCAGAACATGGCCCTCAATTCATACATCACGAAGGGCGGCGGCGAGATGGGCCGGGCGCAGGCAGTGCAGGCCGAAGCGGCGGGGGTAGAGCCCGACAAGCGCATGAACCCCGTGCTCCTCAAGCCCACCACCGAAGTGGGCAGCCAGGTCATAGTGAACGGACATGTCCTGGGGAACATGAGGGCTTCCGAGTACTTCAAAAAAAAGAAGGAACTGATACCCGATATCATGAGGGCTTACGACAGCCTGGCCGCGGAGCACGACGTCATCGTCATCGAGGGCGCGGGCAGCCCGGCGGAGATCAATCTCAAGGCTGACGACATAGTCAACATGGGCCTGGCGAAGATGGTCGACGCCCCGGTCCTGCTCGTCGGCGACATAGACCGCGGCGGGGTCTTCGCCCAGCTCTACGGCACCGTCGCCCTGCTCGAAGAAGAGGAGAGAGCCCGCGTCAAAGGCCTCGTCATCAACAAGTTCAGGGGGGACGTGTCCATCCTCGAGCCCGGCCTCAAGACGCTCGAAGAGCTCTGCGGCGTGCCCGTGGCGGGGGTCGTTCCCTACGCGAGGGTCGATATAGACGACGAGGACAGCCTCTCCGGACGCTTTGAGAAGAGGAGCGCGCCCGCGCTCGTCGACATCGCCGTCATCAGGCTCCCCCGCATCTCGAATTTCACTGACTTTTCGCCCTTCGAGCGCTTTGAGGGCGTCTCTTTGCGCTACGTGAGCAGGCTGGCGGAGCTCGGCAGCCCCGACATGATCATCATCCCGGGCACCAAGAGCACCGCCGAAGATCTGAGATGGCTGCGGCAGAGCGGTCTTGAGGGCGCGGCGCTCAGGGCCGCGGGCAGCGGGACCCTCATCTTCGGCGTCTGCGGAGGCTTTCAGATGCTGGGCCGCGCGATAGAAGATCCTAAGGGCATTGAATCGCCCTCCCCTGCCTCCTTAGCCGGCATGGGCCTTCTGGACAGCGTGACCGTCTTCACGGGCGAAAAGACCCAGTCCCGCGTCAGCGGCCGCCTTGAAGGCGTGAGCGGGCTGCTCTCTTCCCTCAACGGACTCGATTACGAGGGCTACGAGATACACATGGGGAAGAGCGGGGAGCTGCCCCCTCTTACGGGCAAAAACAACGTCTACGGCACCTATATCCACGGCCTCTTCGACAGCGCCGCTGTAAGCGAAGCCATAGTCAGGACGCTTTTTGAGAAGAAAGGCCTGAGCTTTGAGAGCGCGGGCGGCGTCGATATCAAGACGTACAAAGACCGCCAGTATGACATACTGGCGGACGTCCTGAGGCAGAGCCTCGATATGGATCTGATATACCGTATAATAAACAGAGAGGTCCAGAGAGGACGCCCGGCCTTTGAGCCGCGCTCATGACGGACGCGGAAAAACAGCCCGGGGCCGCGCCGGCAGAACGGCCGCGGGCTCCTTCATCGCTTTTCAGGCCTCATCTTCCAATGCTTTGGCGGCTTTTACGACCCTGCTGGTGCCGAGCCTGTCGGCGCCTTCTTTTATGTAGAGGGCCGCGTCCTCAAGATCCTTTATGCCGCCCGAAGCCTTGAGCCCGAGCTCCCCGCGGCCCCTGAGCCTGCCCGCCTCGTTGATCGCGTCTATGTATTCCCTGAGCTTTATCACGTCTTCGTGGGTCGCGCCGCCTTTGGAAAATCCCGTCGAGGTCTTGACGAGATCGGCTCCCGCCCTGTCCGCGAGCACGCACATGACGGCCTTCTCGCGCTCCGTGAGGAGGCAGGTCTCGATTATGACCTTGAGTACTTTGCCGGGGCAGGCGGCCCTCACCAGGGCAATCTCGTCCTTCACATAGTCAAAATCTCCGTCCTTCAGGGCTCCCACGTTTATGACCATGTCGATCTCGTCCGCCCCGTTCCTCACCGCGTCGGCGGCCTCAAAGGCCTTGACCTCGGGAGTGTTGTAACCGTTGGGAAAACCGATCACGGTGCAGACCGGGATCCGTTCCCCCACGTATTCCTTCGCCCTTTTCACGAACGCGGGCGGGATGCAGACCGAGGCGCAGCCGTACTTTATGCCGTCGTCGCATATCTGCCTGATCTGCTCCCAGGTGCTGTCCTGGGCCAGCAGGGTGTGATCGCAGCGCTTCAGTATCTCCGAGACTTCCATCTATCTGCCCTTTCTCCTGTCGGCCTCTATGACCTTCTTCATCGCCTCGACCGATACCCTGACGGCGGCGGAGGTGTCCATGATCCTGTCCTGGGGCAGGCCCGCGGCCTCCCTCTCCTGGTTCCATATCACGTGGAAGCAGGCTCCGCAGCGCGCGCCTATCGCGTCGGCGACGACGAAGAGAGCGGCGGATTCCATCTCCGAGCATTTGACCTTGAGCCTCTTCCAGGCCTCCCAGAGGTTCAGGAGCTCGTAAGAGACCGGACTCTTCTTCGGATCGTGCTGGCCGTAGAAGGAATCCTTGCACTGGGCGACGCCCACGTGGGTGCGGTAGCCCAGCTCTTCCGAAGCCTCTCTCAAGGCCAGGGTGATGTCGAGATCCGCGGCCGCCGGATATTCTATGGGAGCGTACTCCCTCGAGGTATGCTCGTAGCGCACCGAGGCCTTGGCCACGACCACGTCGCCCGCGCTGACGTCCAGGTCGATGCCGCCGCAGGTGCCGCAGCGTATGAAGGTGTCGGCGCCCATGTTGTGCAGCTCCTCCATGGCGATGGAGGCCGAGGGGCCGCCTATGCCGGAGGAGCAGACCGTGACCTGCTCGCCCAGAAGATGGCCCGTATATACGTTGAATTCCCTCACCCTCACCACCGGATGGGCGTCGTCCAGCAGGGCGGCGATGGCCGGGACCCTGTCGGGATCGCCCGGGATGATGACGTAGCGCCCGATCTCGGACGCGTCGCAGTTTATGTGGAACTGATGATCAAGACCTTCCATGGTTTCGCTCCTTTCATTTTATCTCACTCAAGATTTCCCGGTCCGAAGCTCTCGGGGAGCAGCTCCCCCAGGCTCATGATCCGCCATTCTGTCTTCGCGCCCTCCTCGTCCGTAAAGGCGCAGACGACGGGGAAGGAGGGAGCGCAGAACTCGGTCAGGACCTGCCTGCAGACCCCGCAGGGGGTGCAGAGCGAAGAAGCGGGCTTTCCCGCGGGACCTCCCGCCACCGCCAGGGCCTTGAATCCCCTCACGCCCTCGCTCACCGCCTTGAAGACGGCGACTCTCTCCGCGCAGACTGAAGGACCGAAGGCCGCGTTCTCTATGTTGCAGCCCGTGTAGACGCGGCCGTCAGCCGCGAGCAGGGCCGCCCCCACCGCGAAGCCCGAATAGGGGCAGTAGGAGCTCTCACGCGCCTTCAGAGCCTTTTCGGCCAGCATCTCAGCAGTCTTTTCATCCATCATTCGTTCTTCCTCTTCTTTACCTGCCCGGCGAAATACTCGTCGAGCAGCCTCTCGGCGATGAAGCGCTCCGCGTAGGACTCCATGATGAGGCTGACGATGAGGGTCAGAAGCTCAGAGGTGTCGTCCTCGGCCTCATATCTGGAGCAGAGCTTCTTCACGTCCCTGATCCGCTGGGAGATGCGGTCGGGAAGGCCGGCCTCCTCTTCCCGCGTGAAATCCGCGAAGGCCTTGTACATCTTCGCGACGTCGATGGTATCGTCCCATTCGGATTCGTAATTGGCGAGCAGGGGCGCCATCAGCTTCCTGATCTGGTCCATGCTGAGGCTGTTCTTGAGATAGAAGACGATGGTCATGAAGAGCAGATGGTCCTTGCCGTATTTCCTGCCCGCGGGACCGGGGATCATCTTGTGTTTGGTGTAGTTGCTGACCATGGCCTTGGTCACCGGGCCGTCGTCGCCCGTCCGGTAGAGCTCCAGCTCCTTGTTGAGGCAGGCGACCAGCTGATCGATGTAAAGGTCCATCTCGGGATAATCATCGCCCTCGACTATGCCCTTCTTCAGATAATCTTCGGCCAGCTTTACCGCGAAATACTCGTAGCGCATGCTTTCCTCCTGGATCAAAGTTTATATTTGAGCGCCGGGACTATGTGTTCACACAGACCCTGTTACAAAATAAGAGTTATCCTTTATCTGATATAAGGATAACTCTTATTTGGCGTTCAGTCAATATTTCCAGGCCAGAGCGATCAATGCTCAGCAGCGACCCGGTATGATATGCAGCCGCGGGGCGCGGCTGCCGCTGCCGTCCCTTCCCGCCCGGCGGGCGAATGCTCTGAAAATGCGTTCGACCTCACGCGCAGTCTATTCTAAAAATGCGCGCAGCCCCGTGCGCAGTCCATTGTGTTTTTTATCGCGGAATTCCGTTCAGATGATAAGAACGTTCGTCCCCAAATAAATAAAGATAGCAGTTTCTTGGCATGTTTTGGCCGAAACAACTGCGTAATTTTCGTTTTAACGGGACATTTTCGAAAAAAAGCTTGGCCGGAGCCGCTCAAACGGCTATCTCGCCGGAGCCGTATCTGTTTTTTGTGTTTTTTATCCTCTTTTTTGCGTTATTTGATAAGGATCGGCCGTTTCGGCGCCTTTCCGGCAGCCCCGCGGGGCCGGACACGATCCCGCTCCGCAGGCCGGCGGAACGCCTATGCGCCAGTCAGCCGGCAGAACGCCTGCACGCCCGCTACACGGCAGGATACCTTTCGCTTTATGCTCCCTCCGCCCGGAAGAACGCCTGCACGCCCGCTACATGGCAGGATACCTTTCGTTTTATGCTCCCTCCGCCCGGCGGAACGCCTGCACGCCTGCCTGCCGCCCGGGGCGCTCTCAAATAAAAAGAGCTGCCCGCCATGCAGACGCGGACAGCTCCTGGTGATCTTTGTTTACGCGGGGCGCTCCCTATTCCGCCCTGCCGGTGTAGAGCTGGTAGTAGCGGCCCTTCTGGGCGATGAGGTCGTCGTGGTCGCCCCTTTCCACGATGCGGCCCTTTTCCAGGACCATGATGGCGTTGGAGTTCTGCACCGTGGAGAGCCTGTGGGCGATGACGAAGACCGTGCGACCGTGCATGAGGCTGTCCATGCCGGACTGTATCAGGGCCTCGGTCCTGGTATCTATGCTGCTGGTCGCCTCGTCAAGTATCATCACCGGCGGGTTGGCGACGGCGCAGCGGGCGATGGAGATCAGCTGGCACTGGCCCTGCGAGAGCTGGCTGCCGGTGCCGGAGATCACGGTATCGTAGCCCTCGGGCAGCTTCTCGATGAAGCTGTGGGCGTTAGCGAGCTTCGCGGCTTCGACGACCTCCTCGTCGGTGGCGCTGAGCCTGCCGTAGCGGATGTTGTCCCTGATGGTGCCGGTGAAGAGGTTGACGTCCTGGAGCACCATGCCCAGGGACTTCCTCAGGTTCTTCTTCTTGATGCGCTTGATGTCTATGCCGTCGTAGGTGATCTGGCCGTCCTGGATATCGTAGAAGCGGTTTATCAGGTTGGTGATGGTGGTCTTGCCGGCGCCGGTGGAGCCGACGAAGGCGATCTTCTGGCCGGGCTTGGCGTAGAGGTTGATATCGTAAAGTATCTGCCTCTCGGGAACGTAGCTGAAGTCGACGTCCTTCATGCGCACGTCGCCCTTAAGGCGCACGAGCTCGGGGCTCCCGGGCTTCTGCGGGACCTTCCAGGCCCAGGCTCCGGTGAAGTCCTCAGTCTCGGAAAGGCTTCCGTCTTCGGCGACGTTTACATTAATAAGAGTTACGTCACCCTCGTCTTCCTCGGGCTTTTCGTCTATCAGATCGAAGACTCTCTGCGCTCCCGCCAGGGCCATGACCACCGAGTTGATCTGCTGGGAGATCTGCGAGACCGGGCGGTTGAAGTTCTTGGAGAGAGTGAGGAAGGAGGCTATCGAGCCCAGGGTCAGCAGGCCGCCTCCCCTGATGGCCAGCAGGCCGCCGGTGAGGGCAAGGATCGCGTAGATCACGTTGCTCATGTTGCCCATGATGGGCATCAGCATGTTGGCCAGTATGTTGGCCGTGGTGGTCGTCTTCCTCAGGTCCTCGTTCCTCTCGCTGAAGTCGGCCTTGGCCCTCTCCTCGTAGCAGAAGACCTTGACCACCTTCTGCCCGTTGATCATCTCCTCTATATGGGCGTTCATGCCGCCCAGGGCCGCCTGCCTCCTGCCGTAGAACACAGCAGAGCGTCCGCCCAGGGTCATGGTGACGAAGTACATCACCGCGACTCCCGCCAGCTGCACCAGGGTGAGCAGCGGGCTGATCCTGATCATCGAGACCAGGACCGCGACGATGGTGATCAGCGAGGAGACCACGCTGGGGATGCTCTGCGAGAGCATCTGCCTCATGGTGTCGGTGTCATTGGTGAAGCGCGACATGATGTCGCCGTAGGGGTGGGTGTCGAAGTAGGCGATGGGAAGAGTCTGCATCCTGTCGAACATCTCTCCCCTGACCTTCCTCAGGACGCCCTGAGACATCTTCGCCATCAGCAGGTTGTTGGCGAGGTTCGCGGCGATGCCCACGGCGTAGATCGAGGCCATGAACATCAGTTCCTTGAGGAGCCCCGTGAAGACCGGGGCCTTCTGCAGGACGAGGGGCTGGATGTAGTCGTCTATCAGGGTGCGCATGAAGAGCGAGGCCCTTACGCTCACCAAAGAGGCGACGCCCATGCAGATGAGGGCGGAGACGAAAGTCAGGCTGTAGCCTTTTCCTATATATGAGACGACTCTTTTTATAGTCTTTCCGCTGCCCTTGGGAATGCGTATCCTGCCCTGGGCCGCCGCTCTTCCGCCGGGCCCTCTGCCGGGAGCGGGAGCCTGCGCCTGCTGCGGAGCCTTGTTCTTATCGTTATTCTGCGGCATCGAAGTCACCTCCCTTCATCTGGGATTCATATACTTCTCTGTAGATCCCGTTGGAGGCCATGAGCTCGTCGTGGGTGCCGACGCCGCTGATCCTGCCGTTGTCGAGCACCACTATGCGGTCCGCGTCGCGCACCGAGGATATCCTCTGGGCGATGATGATCTTGGTGGTCTCGGGCAGGTCTTCCCTGAAGGCCTTTCTTATGAGGGACTCGGTGTGGGTATCCACGGCCGAGGTCGAATCGTCGAGTATCAGTATCTTGGGTCTAGAGACCAGGGCTCTGGCTATGCACAGCCTCTGCCTCTGGCCGCCCGAGAAGTTCGAGCCTCCCTGCTCGACGCGCCCGTAGAGGCCGCCCTCCTTTTCGAGCACGAAGCTCTTAGCCTGGGCGTGCTCCAAAGCCTCGAGCAGCTCCTCGTCTGTCGCGTTCTCGCTTCCCCAGCGCAGGTTGTCCGCCACCGTGCCGCTGAAGAGCACGTTCTTCTGCAGCACCATGGAGACGCTCTTCCTCAGGGCCGTGATGTCGAGATCTCTCACGTCCTCGCCGCCCACCAGCACCCGGCCCTTGCGGACGTCGTAGAGCCTGGGGATGAGCTGCACGAGGCTGGTCTTGCCGCTGCCGGTGCCGCCGATGATGCCCACGGTCTCGCCGGACTTTATCTTAAGATCGATGTCGTTGATGCAGTCGAGGGAATTGCCGTAGCCGAAGTCGACGTCCTCGAAGACGACCGAGCCGTCGGCAGGCCCTTCCGCGGGCTGCTCGGGCTCCGCGATGTCGGGCTCCTCGCAGAGGACCTCGGTGATGCGCTTTCCCGCCGCGACGGCGATGGAGCTCATGCTGAGCATGAAGGAGAGCATCATGAGGCTCATGAGTATCTGCATCACGTAGGTGTTGATGGAGATGAGCTGGCCGGTGGTCATGGAGCCCGAGACTATGAGCCTCGCGCCCAGCCAGGCGATGAGCAGCATGCAGCCGTAGGAACAGGTCTGCATGAGGGGACCGTTCAGGGCCATTATCCTCTCGGCCCCGTAGGCAGTGCGGTAGAGCTCCTCCGCCACGGCGCCGAACTTCTCGCTCTCCTTTTCCTCTCTTACGAAGGCCTTGACGACCCTGATGCCCCTGACGTTCTCCTGCACGGTGTTGTTCAGCCTGTCATAGATCCTGAACATCCTGTCGAAGAGGGGCATGGCCTTCCTCATGATGAAGAATAGGCCTATCGCCAGGACCGGGAGCACGTAGAGAAAGACCATCGAGAGGCCCTTGTTGATGCGCCTCGCCGCGATCATGGCCAGGATGATGCTGGCGGGAGCCCTCACGGCCATCCTCATCAGCATGGTGAAGGCCATCTGGATGCGGGTGACGTCGGTGGTCATGCGGGTGACGAGACCGGCCGCCGAGAACTTGTCGATGTTGGAGAATGAAAAGCGCTGTATGTTGTTGTACATATCGCTGCGCATGTTGGCGGCGAAGCCCGAGGAGGCTGTGGAGGAGGTCACCGCTCCCAGCACGCCGCAGGCCATGCTGGCGAAGGCCAGCAGTATCAGCGTGGTGCCGACGGACTTTATGACTTCCATGTTCCCGGCGTCTATGCCCAGATCGACCAGATCCGCCATGTAATAGGGTATCAGGACCTCGAGCGCCACCTCGCCTATCATGAAAAGAGGCGAAATAAGCGCCAAGAAAGTATACTGCCTGATGCACCCAGCCAGTTTTTTTATCATTTGACCTTGTCAACCTTTCAAAACATATGGTATATTAATGTGTCCATTATATAGGAAAAAACGCCAAATGTTGATAAAGATTTGGTGAAGCTTACGGAGTGGAAAATGACGCAAAGTCTCAGATATAAAAGACCCTTATCCCTGCTGCTCGCATTGCTTATGCTCTTATCCTTTGCATCCTGCGGCAAAAAAGAAGAGAAGAGCGAAGGCATAGTCCTCAACGTATACGCCTCCAACAATTCCGTCCTCGCCGTCGCCAACCTGGTCGACAGCTATAAGAGCATGTCCAGCTACGCTTCCGTCAGAGTGACCTACGACGAGCCGGCGATGCTCGCCGCCAAGATAGAAGCCGGCTACGAGTGCGACATCTACATCTGCGAAGACGAAAGATGCATGGACTGGCTCGACGCCGAGAAGGGCGAAGACGTCAATCCCAACAAAAACGACTGCCTGCTCGAGGGCACCAGAGCCCTGGTCTTCAAGGGCGTGCCCGACGGAGCCGACGAGGAGATGAACTTCTTCGCCGCCGTGATCAAGGCCACGACCCAGGAGAAGGAGAGCAGAAAGTTCCTCTCCTTCATCGAGAGCGACAACGCCGACAAGGTCTACGCCAGCTCCGGCTTCGAAAGAGTGTACCAGGATTAAAAGAGATAATACAAGCTCCCGGCCGCGGGCCTGCCCGCGCCGGGATTTTTTTCTTGCCTTTATTTCGCGAAGCCGTTCTCTTCGACGTATTTATTGAAGAGCTCCTGGGCCTGCTCGACCAGGATCGCGCAGCGTATGCCGTCGCGCTTGTATACGGGCTGAAGATCCCGGCAGTCGGTCGCGCCGAAGGTCTCGGCGAAGAGCTTGACGAAGCCGCTCACGCCGGGCTTGAGCCTCGGGCTCAGATGTCCCTTCTCCTCCGTCAGCATGCTGCCCAGGGCCGCCACGCAGCCGCAGAGGACGCCGCAGGTCATGCCGCTGGACATCCCGCCCCCGCAGCCGGAGAGGAGCTTCATGGCCTCGCCGCTGAGGCCCAGCCCCAGGCTGTCGTTTGCGCCCCTGATGGTCGCCTCCGCGCAGTTGTAATTCTCGTCAAGATAATAATCTCTCGCGCTCTTCATTTTTGTCTTCCTTTCGTTTTTATACCGGCCTTGCGGCCTTATTCCGCGAAGCAGCCGTAAAGCAGCCTTACCGCGTCTTTTCTTGAGCAGGGGGAGCCCGGCGCCGCCTCGTCAGATACGCCGGCCAGTCTTTTTCCCCGCGCCCATTCCAGAGCCTGGGCCCACCAGGCCTCTTCGCCCTCGGGAGGGCGGCTGCCCGGCCTTCCCAGCGCTCTCCAGACGAAGGTCAGCATCTGGGCGTTGGTGCAGGGGGCGTGGGGGCTGAAACGCTCCTTTGAGGTCCCCTCGCTCACGCCAAGCTGGATGGCCCACTTGACGGGCTTGTAGAACCAGTCGCTCTCACCGACGTCGCTGAAATCGCCGGCCGCCTCGTCGGGCTCGGGGCAGCCGCAGGCCCGCCAGAGCATGGTGAGAGCCTGGGCCCTGGTGCAGCCCTTATCCGGGCCGAAGACGGTCTCTGACAGGCCGTCGCTCACCCGCGGCGCGGCATTGAAGGCCCAGACCACCGCCTTTCGGTAAGGCGCGTCCTTTTCCACGTCCTCAAAGGGTATGTACCAGGCCTTGGGAGCCTCGCCGTACCAGACGGCGTAGAGATCCATGTCCCTGTTCACCGGCGTATGCTGGTCGACGCTGACGGGGCTGCCGGAATCGTCGCGGATCCAGCCGGCGAAGTTGCCGCCGAGCTCCGAGGGCACCGGGAGCCTGCCGATGGGAAGGCCCTTTTTCAGTCCCTCCATGGTCGTATAGACGTAGGGGCTCCCCTTCTCTATGAAGAACCTCACGCGGCAGACCGGGCTGCCGTCGACGACCGTGAACTTTACAGTAGCGGGATCCCCCGCCGAGAAGCGGAAGCTCAGCTCGTGCTCCCCGACCGGTATCTGCCTCAGCCACGACTTGAGGAGCTCCAGCTCCACCGTGCCGTCGCCGCGCCCGGCCGAAGAATATATGTAATTATTGCCCGGCACCGAGATGCCGTCGAGCATGATGTCCTTCAGGCTGTTGTCGTAGAGCCTCACGCTGACCTCGGGCTCGTCGCCTTTGTACGTGTCGTAGACTATCTCACGCGGAAAGACCTCGCTGCGGCTCTCGGCGCGGCTCACGGCGATCTCGATGTCCAGGAAGGCCGAATACGCGGGAAGAGAAGGATCTTTTGCGACCGCGCGCAGCCTCACGCTGCTGCCCGGCCTGTCCGTGCCGCCGGGAACATAGCTGAGCGCCCCGTCTCTTACGCTCAGGGCCCCACTGCCCGTGCATTCCGCGATCTCATAGCCCGCCGCGCCGCTGAAACAGGAAGACAGGTCGAGCGAGAAGGGCTCCGCCGCCTTTGCGCCGTCCAGAGAGCCCAGGACCGCGCTGCCCCTCACGGCGGAGACGCCGGGAGCCAGGGCGGGAGCGGGATTTTCCGCCTCGATCACCCTGAGAGCGTATGTCCTCGCCGAGGGGCCGGCGCTGACAGCGATCTCGGCAGATGAGGCGCCGGTCACCGTCACGCTTATCTCCGCCCCCGCGATGTCGGAACGGGCCGCGACGTCGGCGGCCCTGAGCGGACGTCCCGAAAGAGCCCCCTGCGGCAGGACGGCCGTGAAGACGCCCTTCTCGAACGAGGCCTCCGTTCCCCTCACCCTGAGCGAGGAAAGAGAGGCGCTGCCGTCGACCTTCCAGCCGGCGTAGTACATTTTCTTTCCGATGCGGCAGCCTCCGCCCTCAAGATCCCTTTCCGGGGGACCGGGCTTTACGGTATCGACAGCCTCCGCCGGGCTTCCCGTCAGGGAAGGATCCTCGTACCAGCCGGTGAATATATAGCCTGCCCTTTCGGGGGCGGCGGGAAGAGGAACATCCTTCTGCCCCAGCTTGTAGTCAATGTCTTCGGCCGGGCTGCCCCCGCGGGAGTCGAAGCCCGCCGCGTATGTATCGCCGAGCGCCTTCAGCATCCCTTCGCAGCTGATGAGGCCCCAGCCCGTGCTCTCGTCCTTTCCGGCGGGCCCCAGGTCGGCGGAGCTCACCGCCAGCAGCGAGAGGAAGCCCTCGCAGTCGAGCCCCGGGACGGCCTGCCTGCAGACGGCCGCCAGAGCGGAGACCAGCGGGGCGGAAAAAGACGTCCCGTCGTCCTCTCCGTAATGATCGCCGCCCGACGCGGGGAGCCTGAAGCCCTCCGGATAGAGCGTGACGCCCGTGACCCCGCTGCCCGGAGCCGCGATATCGACGCTGCCGTTCTGCTGCGAGAAGGGAGCGGTCTTAAGCTCCTTATCGACGGCCCCCACCCCGATGACGCCCTCGCAGGCGGCGGGATAATAAAGGGCCCTGCTGTCTTTCTGGCTGTTGCCCACCGAGGCGACGACGATGCAGCCCTTCTCAAGAGCGTGATCGATGGCGCCGCCGATGCCGGCGAAATGGGACTCGCTGCTCCCCATGCTTATATTTATGACATCCGCGCCGTTGTCGGCCGCGTATATGATGGCGGAAGAGACGGCCTCAAGGCTCCCCCCGCCGCTGTCGAAGGCGGGATCGTAGGGGAAGGCCGCCGATCTTTCCTCGGAGGCGCAGCGAAGGACCATGATCTCGGCGCCGGGGGCGATGGAAGCAAGGCCGACGCCGTTGCCGCTCGCGCAGGCGATGCGGCCCGCGACCATGCTGCCGTGGCCGTTCTGATCGCGCCTCCAGGCCTCGGGATGGCTGCCGTCGCCGAGGAGATTGCGGCTCAAGGGAGATATCTTTATATCCTTAAGGTCCTCGTGGGAGGGGTCCAGGCCGCTGTCTATGACCGCGACCACCACCCCGCTGCCGTCGAGCGATGAAGAAGAAAGGGCCTCAAAGCCCACGGCCTCAAGGTCCCACTGAAGAGCATACAAAGGATCCGCGGGCTGGGCCGCGGCTGTGACCGTTCCGAGCAGGATGGCGGATATGACGATTACGAGCGTGAAGAGCTTTCCCGTACTCATGGCTCCGGCCTCTGACAGAAAAAGGCGCGGCGGAAGGCCGCGCCTCACCAGATACATTTTAACGCCTGGAGGCAGTCCTAATCAAGCGGCAAAGGCCTTTTATCTGAGATCGCCCCAGGAGGGAGCCCTGCGTTTTTTGCTCGCCTGCTCGTAAGCGTAGGCCGCTCCTATGAGCAGGGGCTCGCTGAAGGCCCTGCCGATGAAGACTATGCCGTAGGGCAGGCCCTGGCTGTCGTAGCCTGCCGGCACTCCTATGCCCGGATATCCCGAGACCGGGGCGTAGTCGCAGCTGCCCGGACAGACCAGTACGTCGAGACCGTTCTCATCCATTGCCTTGTCGAGGCCCTCCTTTTGCGAGAGCCTTAAGGCCTCGAGCCTGGTCCGGATGTATTCGGGATCGGTGCAGTTGCCCGAGGTCCCGAATTCGGCGTCGATGAAGTGCTCCATGCCGTACTTTAAGCCTTCCTTCTGGTGGTCGGCGAAGAAGTTTATGATATCCTTCATCGAGCGGCACTTCGTGTTCACGGTGGAAAGGTACTGATCGAGGCACTTCTTGAACTCATAGCGCATTATCGGTTCGTCTATGCGCAGCCGCGGCAGATCGACCCCGTCCACGAGCTCGGCCCCGCAGCTTTCTATGATCCTGAAGGCCTCCTCGCACAGACCCTTGCGCTCTTCGGTGAGCGAATCGTAATAGCCCCTGTTTATGCCGACCCGCAGGCCTCTGAGGCCGTCCTTCCTGAGGAAGGCGGTGTAATCGGCGGGGATCTTGTCCTCCAGGCACCAAGTCGCGGGATCGTTCTCGTCCCCGCCGACCATTATGTTGAGCAGGGCCGCAGCGTCGGCGACCGTCCTGCCCATGGGGCCGGCGGTATCCTGGGCGGAGCAGATGGGCAGTATCCCGAAGCGGCTCACCAGGCCCATGGTGGGCTTGATGCCGACTATGCTGTTGTTGAAGGAGGGACTGAGTATCGAACCGTCGGTCTCGGTGCCTACGGCCACCGTACAGAGATTGGCGGAGACGGCGACGGCGGAGCCCGAGCTGCTGCCCGAGACGTCGCCGATGGGATTGTAGGCGCTGACGACCTGCCCGCCCCTGGAGCTGTAACCGTTCTTCATGTGGTAGGCCATAAAATTAGCGAACTCGGTCATGTTGGTCTTGCCGAGTATTATCATGCCCGCCGCGCGCAGCTTCGCGGCTACGGTCGCGTCGTAGGGGGCGAAATTGTCGGCGAGAGCTAAAGACCCGCCCGTGGTCCTGAGCTTGTCGGCCGTGTTGATATTGTCCTTGAGCAGCACGGGGACCCCGTGGAGGGGGGATCTGAGCTTCCCCTTCGCTCTTTCCCTGTCCATCGCGGCGGCGATGAAAAGAGCGTCGGGATTGAGCTCCAGCACGCTGTTAAGAGACGGGCCGCTCTTGTCTATGGCGGCGACGCGCTGCATGTAGGTCTGCACCAGCTCGTACGAGGTGGTCTCCCCCGCTTCCAGCATGGCGCGCAGCTTTTCGATCGTTAATTCTATGACGTCCGTCATGGGTCTCCTCCTTGTTTAGATCACGCTGGATATCGTTCAATGTACAAATATCACATGGGGAGGACTTGCGCAATAGCCGGAAAAAGCTCTTTTTTATACATTTATGTACTGCCCGCCCCGGAGCGCGTTCCGCGTACAAGGGCTGTGTAATAGGAACGCTTTTTGTGCTATTATAGCCCGTAAGCGCCGCGGCGCCCGCAGACAGGGGCGCGGGCGGAAGGAGGGATGACA
>JAEEGL012579047.1_pt1 | contig 19869 bp, 15 predicted proteins | sample 9134231 | NCBI WGS metagenome assembly JAEEGL01 (sample SAMN16246548, study PRJNA631951) | gut metagenome | biome: gut microbiome; feature: rumen; material: fiber-attached | host: Bos | place: Iran: Karaj | collected 2018-10 | reverse complement strand
GATGATGGCCTGAAGGAACCATTTCCAGTCAGAGACAATCTTGAAATCCTCATCGTACATGCCATATCGATTGAAAAGACTTCTCCGTATATAGGCGGACGAATGGTTCAACGAGCCCGTGTAAAAACCGAGAAAAGAGATGTCTCTGCCGGCGAAGCATCGGTCTCTCATGGCCTTCCCGCCCGGCATGTCCTTGAGCATATTGCCATATAAGATGGAAGGATATCCTTTGCTTTTTAAGGCTTCCGTCATCCGCATCGTGAGATCATCCGATACCAGGGAGTCTCCGCTGTTGAGAAACTGAAGATAGTCCCCCGTCGCCATCTGGATTCCCTTGTTCATCGCACAGTAGATTCCCTTGTCGGGTTCGGAGATCCACTTCAAGCGCTCACCCAACGAGTCCCCGAACGAACGGATTACCTCCACGCTTCCGTCCGTGCTGGCGCCATCAATGACAACATACTCGAAATCCTCGCCAATCTGGGCGGCGACGCTCCGCATCGTCTTAACCAGTCCGTCGGCGTTGTTCCGGTTGATGGTTATGATGGACAGAATCATTCGGATTTTCTTGACTTGATGATTCTTGCAGGATTCCCCCCGACGACGGCCCAGTCTGGGACGTCTTTGGTTACTACCGCCCCGGCACCGATGATGGCGCCGTGACCGATACGGCGGCAACCGGGCAAGATGATGGCACGGGCACCAATCCAGACGTCGCCGGCAATGTGCAACGGAGTGGATGTCGTGCTGCCCTGATGCCCCATCGGGATATCCGTACGGTCATGATTGTGCCCGCCGCCAAGGAAAAGGACGTCCTCCCCCATCATCAGGTAATCGTCGATCGTGACAATCCTGTTAAGCGACTTGAAGTTCTTCCCGATACCCACTTCGTCCCCGACGGTGAAGTTCTTCCCACTACCAAAGAATGCACCTTTCTCAACGACCAATTTCCGACACTGGTGAGTCTCATCTTTTCGGAACATGCGCTGGCAGACCGCCCGGCGAATCCGGCAGGACAGTTTGCCCAAGACTGGAGCCGTAGATTTGGGAAGGAAACGGGCGAACCCGTAATATAGCAGACGGAGAAACATCTTACAACCTATTCAAAACAGAAAGAATTCTCCGGCAGGACAATCCAAGGCTTACGCTTCTGTACCTTCAATTCTCTGCCGGCCAAGTTCTTTTTGACCAAAAACTTCAAATACTTCATCCTGGGCTGCGTTATATGAGAGCTCCTCCAGAAGGAACTCTTCCTGTAACTCTCCCAGAGGGCATAATAAGGACTGCCAAAATACCGAAAGTCCCAAGGCTTGAAACCGCCGCAGTAGTGAATGACGACAGCTTTTTCATTCTCGGAAAGGAGTGTTTGCTTATAGTCTTCAGAGAATGTGTCCCAAAACAGCGGCATGAAGAAAGAAACCTGGAAATTGAATCGTTCGGGGACAAGTGCCTTTTCGCCGTCAAGAGTCCCGTTCACGACATCCTGGTCCATCAGCAGCAATTCACTTTCAGGAGACTGAATATACCGGAAGAATCGCTCGGTTATGTCATGTTCCCGCCAGTAATCAAGATTATAAACAGCCACCCCCGCATTCACATATCCCCGCTCCTCGGGGATGTGCATCCTCTTACAATGTCGATGATAATCGCAGTCCAGGGCTCCGGCCATGGCTGACTGGGCCAGATCCATCTCCCAAAGCGCGCCGAGATCGCCGTTGACAATGATATCGCAATCCAGATAGATGACCCGACGCGTTGACGCAGGCAACAGTCTTGCCGCCAACAACCTGTAATAGGTCGGCGCAGTCACCCAGGAATGATTGTCGATTCCCAAAGAGTTGTTGATGGGACACGCATCGATAACACTGTTATCAATGGTAATCAGATTGACATGACAACCATACTTATTCTCCAACTTCCTGTATTTCCGCATATTCACCTCCGACAGCGACCCATCCACCATCACATAGATTTCAAACTGGTGATGCGGGTTGCTCATCAGGAGGGATGTCAACATAATCCCGCAATACGGGGCATAGTTGTCATCTGTCGCGCACAGGATAGAGATCGGTTCTTTCGAGTCCATCATGAAATGATTATTGAAAGGCGATGGCAAACTGAGTCCCATATTCCGGGTCCCACATGAACGGGGCGGGCATATATGAGTCAAAACCGGCAAGCTGGTCGAACAGCCCTTCCATCGATGAATAGACGTGCACACCATCCGTGGAATGGTAGTTACGCGCCGCATCAAAATTGGCAAATACCGGAATCCCGGCTATCAGCATCTCCGGGATGCGGGTGAGCGCTCCGGTTGTGGGCGGCTGATAAATGATCATTCCGTCTATCTCGACAAGCAGTTTCTCCAAATCCTCATTAGACAATGTTCCCAGGAAAGATATCTGCGGGGAAGCAACCTGCCTCAACGATTCTGTTCCGTATCCTGCCACCTGCAAATCGAACGGCAATTCCCTCGTTGCTGCGAAATCGACCAACGCCTGCATTCCTGATCGAGTCGGAGTATTGGTTGCGGAGCCGAGAAGGGCGAATACTTTCCGCTGACCAGCCTCCCTCCGGCCTCGCTTCTGACGGATGGACAGCATGAAGGACTCGGCTTCCTCTGGAGGATAATAAGGAAGGAAATGAGCATCCAGTCCGAATAGCCTGAGGAGCCAGGTATCTTCCCTGGATATGGCGAAGACCCTGTCGCAATGCCTTAGATTGGCAACTTCGGCACCCAGGGAACTGACCGATTTGCTGCGCACCAGTGATTCGATATTATGCGGCATACCTATAACTCGATGCCCGGTCGCCTTCAGAAGGTACAGCATATTCCGGTCATTGGTATTCTCCCAGAGAAAAACCACATCTTGATCCTTGTATTTGTCCAGCACAATCGGAATGCGAAGGGCATAATACTTTATCAAATGGATATAGTCCGAAAGGGAACGGACGCGGCCAGGATGATGCTTGCGGACAAATGTGACCGCCCTGACCGCCCACTTGGCCAGTTGGACCCTGGATACATTCTTGGGAAGAATGAACGGATCATCAGTATAAGGAATCCCATTTTCCTGGAGAAGTTCCCTTATCTGCACGCTCCGTTTACTGCCTCCGTCGGAAAAGGGGTCTAACTTGAACTTGGTATGGCAGACTACTTGTTTCATCTTGGAGAAGAAATCAGACCAAATATCCAGAGGAGGTAAAACGCATAACTCTTCCTTGAAATCAAATCACGGATGAATCTATCCTTCAAAACGGACTTCCGACACAACTTTTTGAATGCTCTTTGCGAATCGGAAGACATGTCCGGAAGAAAGTCACGATAACGCAGGAATGAATACTTAGCCGCGTCCGAATATGCTTTCCTCACTTTCGGATAAGACACCGGAACCGCTTGCGCCACGTCATGTATCATCCGGGGATTCAAGTTGCATTTCTCGTAAAGTGTTTCTGCTTTAGGTATCCATTTGGCGCCCGTCAAAGAAACAGGATTCTGCCGATACAGGTAATAGCTATTCGGGGAAACTAGCAATCTTTCCGCATGCAGCAGGACGGAAAAGGAATACGGAACATCCTCTCCCATATTAATCTCCGGGGAAAAAATAGAATGTTTGTCCAAGTAATCCCGCCGGATCATTTTCCTCCACACCGTCGCCATATGCGAGATCTCGTGAGCGGGGATTTTTTCCATATAATCCAGTCCTTTCATGACCTGTTGACTGGGTCTCGGATGCGGCAGTTCTGAGATTCCGTCATCTCCGAACTGTTTGGGCACGAATTCCAGGACATCCAAATCATTCTCCTCACAAATCCGAAGCATTTCACCTAAACAATTAGGCACAATCTTGTCATCGGAATCCACATTCCAGATGTAATCTCCTTGTGCGATGGAACGTCCGGTATTCCGGGCGGCGCCCAGTTTCTTGTTCTTCTCGTGTTCAATCAGGCGGAGGTTCGGATACTTCTCCATATACTCCAGAACAATGTCCCTCGAATGATCGGGACTTCCATCGTTCACGCAAATAACCTCATACTCCGAGTATGGGATGTCTTGATTAAAGACCGAATCGAGACATTCGGAGATGTACCGTTCAACGTTATAGAAAGGGATGATAATGGAAAGGCGTAACGCCATGGGTCCTATGCTTTCGGTTTGAACAGATCACTCCAGCGAAGCCAGTCGCAAGTAATCTTCATCCCTTCTTCGACAGAATAACGCGGCTTGAAGCCCAGAAGTTCTCGGTTCTTGCTGACATCAATCACAGTCTTCTGGTTGTAGATGGCCCTGGAAACTGGATCCATATCCGGCAGGCGCTTCGTAATCGGCCTCAAAGTCAAACGAAGCGCTTTGCGCGGTGCCTTGTACATCCACTTCGCCCTTTTGGGTGATGTACCTTTCAAGGACTGATACTTATCCATCAAGTATTTCATCCGCTTTGTAAGGGATGATTTGACGGCAAACCCCAACTTGCGGCCGGGGCTATCCTTCAACGGAACGGAAGGAAACTGCTCGGGCGTCATACCTATGACGCTCATATACTGCCCATAGAAATCCCTCCAAGTCAGTTTTTCATCATCTGTAGCGATAAACGCCTGATGGTCAGCCTTGGGATTGGTGCAACAGAGAAGACACATGTCAACGACATTGCCCACATACACGGCATTGCAAATACCGTTTCCGTTGTTCAGCCATACAAAGTCTCCTTTCCGCATCTGCATCACAGGGAAAATGGTGTACCACATGGAGTAGGGACCCCAGACATAAGTCGGGCGGATGACGCTGCCGTGGAGCTTATATTCGTCCAGCAACTCCCAGAAGCGTTTCTCGGATTCATACTTGCTAAGGGCGTAGGGATCGTCGTAACTGATGAGGGGCGAATCAGCGTTCAAGTCCTCCGGTACGTTTTGTCCATGAACTACGACACTGCTCATCTGAACGATATGCTTGACACCGCATTTCTTAGCCGCTCCGAGGATGGATTCAGTGGCTTTGACACTTGTTTCAGCACCACCCACGATGGCTAAATGAAACACGTAGTCACAACCAGCCATAGCCTTTTCCATCGCTGCTTCGTCCAGGATGTTGTCCTGAACAAATTCTACATCAAAACGGCTGATGTATGCTGCCTTGCCCCAATTGTGAACCAGCGCACGCACTTTGGCTCCTTCATGCAGGACTAACTGCTCCACCAGATGGCCGCCGATAAAACCGGTGCCGCCGGTGACAAAGACCGTTTTGCCTTCAAATCCGCCCAGGGGATGCTTCTCAATCGGAAGGACTTTCTTCTGTGCGTAACAACGCTCAAGTGTCTCAATGACAGCCAGACCATCTGAAACAGGACAGACAAGCTCCGCTTTCCCATCAATTGCATCCAGGAAATTCTTCAACTGGGCTTTGCCCAGATTCCACACCCGCTCCTTGCTGAGGTGCAAAGCACCGTCAAGGCGCATTCCAATTCTGGCGAAAATACCTAGCCAAGCACGGTGACCATTCCCTGTAACGACAATGGAATTGGACAAGTCCCTGCTCCGACTCAACTTATAAATCACCTGGGCTTTCTCAAATTGAAAATGAATCGTCAAGTTGCTTTCCAGGCCTCCCATGGCATCATCTTCATAGACGACTTCCTTCGGTTTTCCAAAGCACCAGATAAGGAAATCCAGGGTATGGATTCCATTGTCATACAGCGCACCACCGGGAACTAATTCTTTCTTGAAACAGTACCCGGACACCGTTGGCCAGTTAGACGGCATGCCTTCGTTGATGGTAACGACGGGGCTGTCACCGAAGAAACCGCTTTGAATCATCCGCCGCAACTCTTTCCGAGACGGATAGAAGCGATAGGTATGGCACATGCCAATGACCAGGTTCTCCGGCGCCGAGGACAAAATAGCTTTCGTATCAGCACTGGAAGGAGAAAGCGGTTTTTCGCACAGCACGTGTTTTCCGGCGGCAATGCAATCCTTGAGGATAGCATTCCTGACGTGGGGAGGAGTGCAGATAACGCAGGCATCGCATTGAGGTAAAGCCTCATGATAATCCGATACCGTATGGACCAAACCGTGTTTGGTGGCAAGCTTTTCCCTTTGGGTGGGATTAAGTTCGGCAAGTATGACATTGTCCACACCCACGAGCGCCTTTGCCGCAGGGATATGGGTAGAGTCAGCGATTGCACCGCCGCCGATGATCAATAGTTTATGAGTCATAAAATGATAACATGGATACTGTAAAGAAAACGGGATTTGATTACCTCACGCAAAGAATTGAGTCGCACAACGCTTTGCTGATCTGTTTTCCGTCGTCTCTGTAAATATGGTTACCGTCGAAAGTACGGTATTTATCATAATCGTTATAAAAAGAGAAGTATCTGATGCCGTACTTTTCCGCCAGGGTCTGCATATCTCCATCGAATTCCGGCCAGATGCTTTCCTCAATATCATTCATTTCCAAGCAGGTTGACAACCGGCAAAGGCATACCTCCCCTCTTTCGCGCAGAAAAGCGATAGTCTTTTCGAGCCACGCTTCTCGTTCCTGAGACGGCTTGACCGTATAACTCCTATATAGGTCCATTCTTTCCTTCTTATTCCGACCGACATCCGTACTGTCCACAAGAATCTCAAGCCACCCGTCATCGTGCAAGGATTGATATTTGCCCGTTTCCACCCATTCCCTCGGCCTGAATTGCTTTATCAAATAGGGAAAGTTAGGTCTGAAGATACCCGGCAACCCGGACAGGATGCCTTTTTCATCTCGTAATCCATTTCCGTCAAGTTCGTCAATGGAACTCAATGAGAAAGGATCGACGCTGACAATAAAAATGCTTTTTGATGAAGAGTCTGCGGCCTGATCGAGTTTCCGAGATATTGCCTTAAAATACACTTCTCCAAAAGGTGAATCGGTTATTGTAAAAGCAAAATTAAATACGGGCGAATAACCGGCCAGGGAAAGGATGGGATTCATAGATGCAGGTTGCAATGCCTGTGCGGCACGTGACGTTCCGACAATCAACGATCCTCTTTCTTTTGAAATGACCCTTTTATATGCAAAATCAGAGAAGCCGAATAAATCAACGGCAGTATAAACAATGAGCAGTGACAATGACAAGAATAAACTTATCAACACTGTATTCTTAAGGAAAGATTTCAAATCGCCCGGCTCCTAAAACTGAAAATAGATGAATGCGCTCGCATCCTGACGAAAAAGAAGGACACTCAATCCGCATGCTACATAAAAGCCCCATCGAAGCGGCTTGTATCGTAACAATGATTTCGACAACGAATGCCTTCCGTCCCTCCACATCCATTCAACCAGCAACATGACCATCACTGAAACCGTGTAAAAACGAATCTCTGGTAACGTAAAAAAGCGATAACTCGCCCGGAGTGTCCCCCACTGAAGCATTCTGGTGAAATAGGCCCACGCGTCACCGATGGTATCGGAACGGAACAGAATCCAACCGAACAGGACCAGCACGAATGTCAGCAGCATCTGACCCAACTCTTTGACGGACGGAAGAAACTTCCCTTCCGCTACCGTATCGCGGTATCTCCGGTTCCTCCCCATCAGAATCAAAGGCAGGAATAACAACGCATGGTAGGCACCCCAGGCGATGAACGTCCAGTTCGCACCATGCCACAGTCCGCTCAACAGGAATATAACGAACGTGTTCCGCACTATCTTCCCTTTTGAACAGCGGCTGCCCCCCATGGGTATATATACATAATCACGGAACCAACTCGTCAGAGATATGTGCCACCTGCGCCAGAACTCCGCGATATTGCGGCTGAAATACGGCACTTTGAAATTCTGCATCATATTGATGCCAAGGAGTTTGCCCGAGCCAATCGCCATATCGGAATACCCCGAGAAGTCTCCGTATATCTGGAACGAAAAGAACACCGCCGCCAGAAGGAGAGTACTCCCGCTTTGCGTCTGATAGTTTGAAAAGACCTGGTTGACAAACAAGGCGCAATTGTCCGCGACAACCACCTTTTTGAACAATCCCCAGAGAATCTGACGCATACCATCTGCCCCTGTTTCATAGTCGAACGTACGGGGTTTGGCAAACTGTGGCAAGAGCGTTGTTGCACGGTCAATCGGACCGGCCAGCAACTGTGGGAAGAAGCAGACGAAGGCAAAGAACTGTACCACATCATGTGTCGGCTCCTGCTTCCCCCTATAGACATCAATGCTGTAACTCAGAGCCTTGAAAGTGTAAAAACTGATTCCCACTGGAAGGGCCAGATTCAGTAGCAGACGGTCCTCCCTTCCACCTAGAAACGCATCGGCAAACGAAGATGCAAAGAAGTCATAATACTTGAACACTCCCAAGATGAGGAGGTTGATGACGATGTTGAGGGTGCTGACGGCCCTAGCTTTCCTGGATTCCCCGCGATACTTCTCAATCAGCAGTCCTGCCATGAAACTACAGGCAGCCGTGAACGAGATCAGGAACAGGAAGCGCCAGTCACACCATCCATAAAAAAAGAAGGACGCCAGTACGATGAAAAGATTCTGCAACCTCTGGTTCTTGTTGAACACGAACCAGTATAGCAGAAAAACAATCAGCAGGAATACCGCGTATGCTGGCGAATTGAAAAGCATCTATGCACCTGTTTTCCGAATCAAACGCAAAAAGGAGAATGGAGCACAAAAGAATGCATGGACAACGCGCCCAATTCCTTTGAGACGGTGACCGGTCTTATAGAACCGCTTCCCCAAGTCGTAATAATACGATGAGATGATAGGATTGATGATTCGGCAATAACGATAATGAAAATCACGGTTGACATGACGGTAAACATGTATCCGTCTGCGAATCGCTCTTTCAAAAGAAAAGCCCAACGAAGAAACGCCATCGGGACGATGCCGATACACGCTGGTAATCTCATTCAAGAACTTGGCCTTCCCGTATTTCGACAGCAGCATATAGAGCGGGAAGTCCGTCATGACATCCCCGTACATCCATTTTGGATACTCTTGAAGAAACTGATTCCGATAAAAGAATGTCGAGGTATGTCCTGGAGACATTTGTACGTTGTCATCATCACGATGCATCAACAACCCTTCCGTCGTCGCTTCATCCCATAAATGAGTCTTGGCAATCTTTTTCTTTCCCGTGACGGTATTGAGGACATACGAATTGGTGAAACACTCCGAAAAATCCGGATGGGCTTCCATGAAATCAAACTGTTTCTGAAGCTTGTCGGGATCAATCCAATAATCATCGCCGTCACAAAGTGCCACATATTTTCCTTTTGACTCCTTCAAAGAGCGGATGAAATTCGGCATCTTCCCGATATGTCCGGAAGAAATCAAGCGGATGTTTGGATAACGTTCGGCATAAGTTCGGACGATGTCGCAAGTCTTGTCGGTACTCCCGTCATCGGAAATAAGAATCTCGACAGGAAATGATGTCTTTTGCGCCAACCAACTGTCCATGGCTTCGGCAATGAACGCCTCCATGTTGTAGGTCGTGGACGCTATGGTGACTAGAGCCTGATTATTCTTCATGACGATGAAGCAACATACTGCCGCAATACTTCTGACGGAAAACATTCCCCGTATGAGGACTTGCGAAACTCTCGACACTGATACGGACAGCATTGTCAATCCTGGCAAGCAGTTCGATATTCATCTGTGACAGCGCAATGGAGAAAGAATAGTCTCCTGAAACAAGTGTATCGGGCAGGTCGATTGACTCCCTGATTTCGAAGGCCCCGGATGACACATTATAGGTCGTTCCATACCAATGTGTAGGAGAATAGGAGGCTATCAGTATCTCATTGGAGTCATACATGAACACTTCGAACGAAATATTCATGCCGACATCGACTTTGCCCCGGATAGAAAGGTCAATTCGCTTCGGATCGTTCCCGATAAAACGGACAAATCCATTCTGGCTGCCCTCCACCGTAATCGAGTCAATAGACAGTGCATGGTTGCGGATACTGATCCGTGGCGTAAAGTCGGAAGTATCGAAATAGCCTGAAGACTGTAGATACTCATTAACAGTATCGATTACATTCCCTTGATAGGCAATCTGCCCTTTGTTCAGCAGAATACCATTCTTGCACAGTTTCTTGATACTGGCCATATTATGGCTGACGAACAGGACGGTACGTCCTTCTCCCCTGCTGATATCCTGCATCTTGCCAATCGCTTTCTTCTGGAACTCCGCATCTCCGACGGCCAGGACCTCGTCCACGACCAGGATTTCAGGATCAAGGTGTGCCGCAACGGCAAAACCAAGCCGGACAGTCATTCCACTGGAATAGCGTTTGGTAGGTGTATCAATATAACGTTCACAGCCAGAGAAGTCGACAATCTCATCCAGTTTCTTGGAAATCTCCGCCTTCGTCATCCCCATGATGGCTCCGTTCATGTAAATATTCTCACGGCCGGTCATCTCGGGATGGAATCCGGTCCCCACTTCAAGAAGGGCACCGATGCGTCCCCTCGCACGGATAGTTCCTACTGTTGGTCCCGTGACTTTGGAAAGTAACTTCAGAAGAGTACTTTTACCGGCGCCGTTCTGTCCGATGATGCCTACGACATCACCCTGCTCCACCTTGAAATCAATGTCCCTTAGTGCCCACACATATTCACTGTTACCAGCCGAGGCCCGATCATTGACTTCCCCGATTTTCAGATAGGGGTCTTCCCTTTTTAATACCGCAGTCTGCCACCAACGGTCGAGGTCATGAGACAATGTCCTCGTACTGACGAGGCCCAAACGATACTGTTTTCCTACGTGATCGAATTCAATTGCAGTTGCCATATTACACTGTATCCATAAAACTCTTCTGAACCTTGTTGAACACAACGATTCCAAAGGAGAGAAGAATAACCATAACAACAAAACTATAAAGGAGCCAACGCCAACCTACGAAAGCGCCACATCCCAGAAATCCATATTTGAAGGTCTCAATGATGGGAGTAACTGGATTGAGACACATCAGTTTATGGACAGGAATCCCAAAATACGTCATATTAGCAGTTTTACTCAGCGGATAAACGATAGGAGTCGCATACATCCAAAGGGAAACCAAGAATGAAAAGAGCACTTGCAGGTCGCGATACTTGGTGGTCATGGAAGAGATCACCGTTCCGAAACCTAAAGCAAGGCCGGCCAGCATTACGATCAGTAACGGGAAGAGGAGTGCATACCATGTAAAATGCGCCTGACAGGTCGGATCCACGATAGAATACACTATATACACGATAATAAAGAAACTGAATTGAATGCCAAATCGAACCAGATTGCTGATTACACTAGAGACGGGCATGACTAACCGGGGGAAATACACTTTTCCGAAAATACCGGCGTTGGAGACAAATGTATTGGACGTGGCGGACAAACACGAGGAAAAATAGGACCACATACTCGTGCCAGCCAAATAGAAAAGCGGGCGCGGAACTCCATCTGTCGGGATGCCAGCGATGCCGCCAAACACAATCATGTACATGATGACGGTCATTGCAGGCTGTATGACAAACCATGCCGGTCCCAAAATGGTTTGCTTGTACTGGGTAATGATCCTTCTCTTTACGAACAAGGCGCACAAATCCCTGTAACGCCAGAGTTCCTTGAAATCAACCGAAAACAGTTTATCCTTCGGCTTGATAACGATGTCCCATTTTTCCTCCTGGACGGAGGTCTTTGCTTCTGCCATATCTTAATGTGATCTTTTATGCTTGAACAAAATGTTGCCTACCGTACCCCAGAAATACCGCCAGTCGGTCGCGAAGGGATGCTTGTGGTAGGCTTCGATATATCTCTTTTCCGAGGCCTGGACTTCTTCCAGGGTCTCGGGTGTTTTCTCATCGTAATAAAACGGAGGCAGCAGTCCCGGCTTGACGCTGATGTGAAGCTCCTGCATTTCAGGAGAATACATCCTGAAATACTGCCGGCTGAGGGGACGTACACCCACCAGTTTCATCTGTCCCTTTAAGATATTGATGAACATCGGGAACTCGTCCAACCAACTCTTGCGGAGGAGCCGTCCCCAGTGGTTGACCCGATAATCATGGGCGAACTTCCCACCCTTCTGCAAGCCTTCATGTTCCAGGATATAAGGTTGCAGATACTCCGAATAAGGGAACATCGTGCGGAACTTGTACACGCCAATCATTTTCCCGTGGTATCCTACGCGGTTGAGTTTGACGAGGGCCCCATAAGTAGGATCATCATCCCAGATAGGCGCACGGAACTTCTGCCCCAGGATGAAGTACTCGCCTTCATGGAAGCGTTCATCTACGACCTCGAATCCGGCCCGATACATCCGGCCCAGCAACTCCACGCGGCTATAACTCCGGTTCTTTCCCTTCGTAACCCCCATATAGAACCAGCGGGTAAGTTTCAACCGTGCACAGAACCGATGCCAGAAATAATGGAAGCAATAGATGATTTTACCGATGAAACCCGGATATGACCGAAGGATGATCTGTTTCTTCAACCCCGAAGTACGGGAATGGCACCAAAGATACCCACCGTCCACCATCGTCTCATTCGCCTTGTTCAGGAAGGTGTTCAGATGCCGGATCCGGGTAAGACCCAATTTATTGATGATGAGCCGGGGATGATGGCCCTTCAAAGTCTCCAGGGCATTCCCATCGTCAGTATTAACGATAAACGTGCTCTCGTCGAACTCTTCGTGATGCTCATCCAACCAGGCCAGGATTTCATCTAGGGCCATGCTCTTTGTCGCATTGTGGATTCTCTCCAGATCCACATTCCCCACCAACTCCTCTTCCAGCTTGGCCCCGTTCTCCACGCCCGGCTCGGAGTAATTCTTAGGAATATACTCCTCCTCGTGCTGAAGTTCGACCCAGGGTTTACGCTTGAACAGGCTCATTAAAGGGCTTTACGGATTGCGTTGCAAACGGTATCGATCTGCTCCTCCGTGATGTACGGGTGCAGGGGAAGCGAAAGGACGCGGGAGCAAAGGCTCGTGGCGACGGGACAGAGATCCAGATTTCTCGACTGCGCTCGAAATGACATAGAATCACTGTCATTTCGACCAAGGCCGGAAGGCCGCGTGGAGAAATCTATAAACGCCGTCTGCAAATGCATCGGTTTCGGATAATAGACCATCGAAGGAATCCCCTCGGCCTTCAGGGACGCCTGAAGGGCATCGCGCTGGGCGCTGTCTCGGAGCTTGATGGTGTACTGTGCCCAACTGGAGCGGTAGCCGGCAGGAATGACCGGTGTTGCAACGATATCCTTCAAACGCTCCGTATACTTTTCGGCCGCAGCATTGATATCATCCAGCTCATACTCGGCAAAGGCCTTGAGCTTCACCTGCAGGACTGCCGCCTGCACCGTGTCCAGGCGGGAATTCATCCCAATCCGAACGTTGTCGTACTTGAACTGACCTTTGCCGTGCACGCGATAAGAGTCGATCAGGGCCGCCCATTCATCGTTGTCCGTGAACACGGCGCCGCCGTCTCCATAGCAGCCAACAGGCTTCGCAGGGAAGAAGGAAGTGGTTGCGATGTCGCCGAAGGAACAGGCACGAAGAGATTCCTTCGCTTCGCTCGGAATGACAGAGCCTCCGAAACCCTGGGCTCCGTCTTCCAAGACCAGGAGTCCATATCGGTCGGCGACTGCCCGGACAGCCTGATAATCCGCCGGAAGGCCGAAAAGGTCCACGGCAACGACAACACGCGGACGCAAGCGACCTTCTGCGAGGACTTCCTTAACAGCACGGTCCAGGTCAGCCGCATCAATATTGAACGTATCTTCGCATACGTCCACGAAAACCGGCGTGGCTCCCTCGAGCGGCACTACCTCCGCCGAAGAGAAGAAGGTGAAGTCCGGCACAAACACGGCATCACCGGGGCCGATTCCCCAGGCCTTGAGTGCCAATGTCAATGCATCCGTTCCATTTGCGCAAGTTAGACAATGCTTAACGCCCACATATTCGGCCAGCTGCTTCTCCAGTTCCTTGACCTGTGGGCCCATGATATAGGCGCCTGAGGCCATCGCGTCCAAGACCGCCCGGTCCATTTCCTCGCGGAGGACCTGATACTGTTTCTTAAGATCTCTGAATTCCATGGCTTCGCCAATGCTCGCCGTATTGAAAAGCAAGCAACTACTTGATTATAAGATTCTTTCGTCGGTCTTACGCCCTCCTCAGAATGACAAGGAAAGTCATTCCGAGCGAAGCGAAGGAATCTATTCAGCTTTCTCGAGGTTTTCCCCGATCAGCCGGTACTTTCTCCCGCACGAGCATTCGAGGCTGTCATTCAAACGACGACCACACTCGCACACCCACCCTATCTGCCTGGCCGGAACCCCGGCCATCAAGGCATAATCTTTTACGTCTTTCGTCACAACGGCACCTGCTGCGATCAAAGCGCTACGCCCTACCGTATGACCGCACACTACCGTGCAATTCGCGCCAAGGGAGGCCCCCTCACGCACGCGCGTACGCGCGTAAACTCCGTGCACCGGGAAGTGCGCCCGCGGAGTATTTACATTGGTGAATACGCAGGAAGGTCCGCAGAAGACATTGTCCTCCAACTCCACTCCGTCATACACGGAGACATTATTCTGGATACGGACACCATTCCCGATCCGGACCTTGCCGGCCACATTCACATTCTGTCCCAGGGAACAGTTCGCGCCGATGACAGCGCCGCTCTGAATATGGCAGAAATGCCATATCTTAGTTCCAGGGCCGACGATGGCTCCGTCATCCACGTAACTGCTTTCGTGAATGAAAAAGTCTTTCATACCCTTTACCCTTTTATCCAATCATAGCCGAGGCCATAACCCCGGCTATGATGGAATTAACTCATGGGAAGTCCCAATTACTCCTTGATGGAGGTAATCATGGCGCAGCGGCTGAGCTCCTTCATGTTGTAGAACATGTAGTCGACACCGCCCTTGTAATCCATGACCAGCTGGTCCGGATTCACACCGAAGTCGTTGACGAGGGAGTTGTACACAGCCTTCGCACGGTTCTCGGAGAGCATGAGGTTGTGGGCCGGCGTAGCCGTCTGCTTGTCAGCGTAACCGCAAACGAGGTACTTGGTGTTCGGGGTGCTCTTGATCAGGTCAGCAACAGCGTTGATGTTGATGAGCTCCTTCTTGGAGATGTCCCAGCGGTCCACGATGAAGTTGATGTGGAACCACACCTCGGGAACCTCGGCAACCGGCACGGGCTTCTCGATGAACTCCTTCTCCTTGACAATCTCCTTGACGGTCTCCTTGTCGTACTGGTACACGGAGGAACGCTCGGCCAGACGCCACTTGCTGGCTTCCTTGCCAATCTTCCAGGCAAGACCGAGGGTACCACCGAAGATACCGTCCATCTTGTGGTTGGCCAGCCAATGCTTCTTATCCGGCTCATTGGTGCTGCTCTCGCCGTCAAAGTCATCACCCACCAGGGCGCCACGGATGTTGAGCATGAGGCTCAGCTGATCGCTCAGACGGAATTTGTTGATCAAACCCGCATTGAAGGTCGGGGCAGGAAGGAGGCCATCCTTGGAGAAGCCCAAGATGGCACCACCACCGGCATACGCATCAATCGTGAAGAAACGGGAGGGCTTGTAGCCAAAGAAAAGATTGCCCAGGTCGGCATGGGCCAAAGCATAGATATTCACGAAGCTGCCTTTCTGATAAGCTAACTTCTCGTAGTCATACTTCGGATCAGCCTTCGTGTAAGCTTCTTTCGTCTGGAAACGAGCATAGGCGGGCTTGTAATAGGGATTCTGCTGATACAGACCCCTGAAGGAACCACCTGTGACACCGAGGCCGATACCGAAGCTCGGGGAGGCCCACTTGGTCAGATAAGCGTCGATGGCCGGGAAGGTGAACATTTCCGTCTTCTTGGCAACCTTCCAGTCATTCTCACCGTAATAGAGTTCGGTGCCCAGACCCAGATCGAGCTCCCAGTTGCGCCAGAAGCCATTGGTGAACACGGAATTCTTCTCAACAACCGTGGTCGTGACAACCTTACCAGTCGCGGTAGGGGTCTCTTCCACAACGGTGATGGTGTTCTCATCCTCGCTCCGGGTCACCTTGACATCCTGAGCAAAGACACTGGCCGGAGCGATGAACGCGGCCGCAGCGATCAGAATAAATAATTTTTTCATATAAGAGAAATATTGATTATTTCGCACTATTGTACTTCAAAGGGCAAATTTACAACACTTTTTTTTATGACGCAAATTTTTTCCACTTTTCCCTATCAACAAACATGTTCCCATTCTGAAGTCAAGGTCGACCCGCAACTTGAACTTCCACTGAATGATAGCTTGCAGAACAAGTCTGCTCGTCACCTTTATAAATAAATGTAAATACAGCAGTCGGAGAATGGATGCCTGTCCCGGGGACGTCAACGGTCCACTGGTGGGAAAGTCCAGCTTCCAGGTCAGTGCCAAGAGGCACTATGTTTGCCCCTTCCCCGCTTTCTCCATCCAACAATTGCACCGACTTGACGGTGATCTTGTCTGTACTCATATTAGTAACACCGAAAATCAAACGGCTTCCAGCCTCAACCAAATCGCCACTCGAGGTAACCTCCCCTCCATAGTATGCTGCAGTCACGGCGGAAGGAGAGTCGGTTAGAACTGTAACAGTACAGGAGGCGGAGCAATCCCCGATCTGAGCTGTGATCACAGTCTGTCCAAATCCTACAGCCGTAATTCTCCCACCATCGACAGCAGCTACATCCGGATTGGAGGAATACCATATCACGTTTTTGTCAGTAGCATCTTCAGGGAAAACGGTCGCTTCCAAAAGCGCTGTTTCACCAACCTTGAGCGTCACATTCGATGAGTTCAGTGTAATCGATGTTACCGGAATGAAGACGTTCACCCTACAAGTCGCAGAGACATCGCCTGCGGAAGCCGTAATAGTAGCATCCCCGCTATTGACACCCGTCACACGTCCATTCTGGTCGACGGTGGCGATGGAAGGATTGTCGCTGCTCCACTTGACTGCTTGATCCGTAGCATCACTAGGCAAGACGGTAGCTTTCAATATTTCAGAAGATCCCTTGGCCAAAGAAAGACTCGTCTTGTCAAGAACAACTGACGATACAGGAATAGAGATGCAAATGATAGAGCACGTTGCCGAAAAACCACCGGAGGAAGCAGTAATCTTTGCCTTTCCAACATCGACAGCGGTAACCTTTCCATTCTGGTCGACCGTGGCGACAGCAGGATTGTCACTGCTCCACTGAACAGTCTTGTCCATGGCGTCGTCCGGCGAAACAGTTGCCGTTAACACGGCAAAGGATCCTTTCGCCAGGGAGATAAGATTCGCGCTAAGACTGATGGAAGTCACAGGAACATATACATCGACGGAACATGATGCGGAAACGCCACCAGATGTTGCAGAAATGGTAGCCTTTCCACCACCCGTAGCGGTAACAGTACCGTCTTGGTCAACGGTCGCGACAGCGTTATCAGAAGAAGTCCATTGAACGGTCTTCTCTGTGGCATTGTCCGGTTGAACTGTTGCTTTTAGAGTACGGTTTTCTCCTTTATTCAATTTAATGGATGTTTCTGACAAACGAATGCCAGTTACGGCAATCGTCTTAGCGTACACAATGACTTGACATTTCGCCTTCTTGTTTCCATCAGCCGTTGCTGCGGTAATGGAGAACTGACCCAAAGCACGCTTGCCGTTGATGAGGAAAGAAGGCGCATCCGGACTGAACGATGTCGTAATAGTGCCGTTGGACACCTTGATGGACGGACTGCCTGAAGACCATATCACCTGCTTGTTCGTCGCATCTGCGGGTGAGATGATAGCTGTAACCGTAACGCTTTCCCCTTCAACCAATTCGACAGATGCCGGATCAAGGGTAATGCCGGTGACGGGAATCGTGCCCGACTGCTTGTCACAGGCCGAAAATAAGGCCCCAAAAGCCAAAATGCCCAAAATGAATCGACTTCTCATAACAGAATCATTTCAAAATGAGTAATATTAAAAACAGTTAAACATATAAAGATAGGCATATTATCCTGGGACTCCGTGGCTTTTTTGCTGAAAGTAATATGATTACAAATATAGGGCGATACATTAGTACCGCCTTACTCAAAGAAGCGGCCCTCGTTTGAGGGCCGCTCCAGATTTCATCAACTAGAAGCTCTTAACCTTGGAGCTCTGGTAGTTTTCTACACTTGCCTCGCCTTCTGCGCTGGTGGCGAAGTGGTTGATTGAAACCGCCTCAGCGTGCTTGACAACGCCTTCCTTTTCCGTGTTGTGGAAGATGAATGGATTCACCTCCACCTCAGAAGTAGTGAGTGTCGTACCCGTGCCGGACAACGTGTAGGACCAGGCCCAGTCGTCTTCGATGATGGTATACACATAGTGCGGATCCAAAGCCATGAGGACCTTCTCGACCGGATCGCCGTCCGCGCCCTTGTTGGTAAGGATCACCTTGGACCAGTTCCTGTCCGTGGTGGTGTCCGGCCTCGGCTTGCCGATGGCGTTGTACAGGATGTTCCCGTCATCGTCCTTCAAAGGATCGCACATGTGAATCTCGAAGGTAGCGCTTTCACCGTGACGAAGTCCGTCCTTTTTGATCTTGATAATCAGCGGAAGGTTGGTATGCGGAACAGGATAACTGTTGATATTCGTGTATGTGTTGGTGTCTGGATTATAGACATACACTCCGGAATCAGGATGGTTCGTGGCAGATCCGTCACCACCGGTCGCTTCGCCATTGGCCTGAACCTTGAACTCGATGACTAGTTTCTTGCCTGCCCAGAACTCGGTCTCATCCGGATTGAACCGCTTACCAACGAAGTTTCCCGCTTTCTCACGGGTGGTAAAACCGTGTTCGTCTCTCTCGTCATCCTTCGTGAAATCGAATCCTTCCACGGAAAGCATTTCGCGTTCGACACCGTCACTGCCAGTCGCTTTCTTGATAACTGCGGTTACGCCTGCCGGAGTCTGCTGGTTTTCCCAACCATTACCATCCTCGGTGATGTCCATGGTGTAGATGGTGACATCATCCGCACTGGCACCTTCGGGAATGATGAAACTGTTGGAGACCACATCTCTGATCTGGGTGGAAGCATTAACAGTCGCATCGGACTGGCTGGCAGAGGATGCGATATCCTTAAAGATAGCCGTAAGGTCGGAATTACTGGCATCCTGATAGTAACCACCGTCATCGCTACCATCGGCTCCGGGAGTGTTCAGATTTGCCGCATTCGGGTAGTCGGAAGACACATAGTGCATATACTTGTGGGCATTCGTTTCGTCATTTCCGAGATTGTCGAATACGCCGATGCTATAAACGATTGCGCCATATCCTCCTTGGTCAGTAGCCTTCTTAATATCTTGGGCAGCGCCGATGGCGCCATTGGCGAAATTGTCATTCCAACCAGTCATACCAGGGATACCGTCTGTGAAGAACACGACTACTTTCGTACTTTCGCGATCCTTTACTTCATCCAGAAGATACTTGGCTTTAGTCAAGCCATAGTGAGCCGCAGTACCGCCACCAGCGTTAAGGGCATTAATGCCAGCCTGGTTTTGCTGTAACAGAGAATTAACTCCGGCGTCAGTGCTTACATCTTTAAATTGCTTGAGTACTTCCGTGTAATTATAGCTATTGCTTGCGCTGTGAGCACCCGAGTCAGATCCTGCGCCCATATGATTTCCTTCGGCAATAGAACTCTCACTGGGGTTATTATTGCTATAGTAACGGTCACTGGCAAATTTCACGATACTGATCTGGTTATCGAGCGGAGTGTCACGAAGTCTGCCTTTCGTATCATACAAGGAGTTGTGATGAACTTCGTTGACGAAGGCGGTAACAGCAGATTTCAACTGATCAATTTTAACTCCTTTTTCAGTCCTGGTGGAGAGAGTTCCGGTAAAGATAGTCTGATTC
>JAEEGL011307500.1_pt1 | contig 19869 bp, 19 predicted proteins | sample 9134231 | NCBI WGS metagenome assembly JAEEGL01 (sample SAMN16246548, study PRJNA631951) | gut metagenome | biome: gut microbiome; feature: rumen; material: fiber-attached | host: Bos | place: Iran: Karaj | collected 2018-10 | reverse complement strand
TAATTATTCATCTACTTCATTTTCCTCGGAGAAGATCTTGGTAATGATCTTGGTGATGTCGAAAGAACGTTTTTTGTCTCTCTTGGGTCTCGTGGGTTGTGGCGTGGGATCTTCTGTTTCGGGATTTTCCTCTTCGATCGGTTCGGTGACGGGTTGGATGTGCATTACAGGGCTGTTTTTGCGGTGTTTCATGCGATCCATCTTTTCCTCGTATTCGGCGCGTGCGATGCCTTCGATCACCAATCCGATACCGGTGGCAAACATGGGGCTGGCCATTTCTTTGGCGGTTCCTTCGGTGAGGTGTTCGTTGGGATAGCCGATGCGGACGTCGAGGCCGGTCTTGAAGGCTGCCAGTTGCTGGATGTGCTTCATCATGGCGCCGCCACCAGTGAGCACGATTCCTGCGATGAGCTTATGCTGGGAGTGGACCTTCTGGATTTCGTAGTTGACCAACTCGAAAATCTCTTCCATACGGGCTTGGATGATGTTGGCCAAGTTCTTGAACGAGATCTCCTTTGAGGCCCTGCCGCGGATGCCTGGGATCGAAACCAGTTCGTCGTCGCGGTTCTCACTGGCCACGGCCGACCCGAACTTCACCTTTACGTCTTCGGCATAGCGACGGATGATGGCGCATCCCTTACTGATGTCTTCGGTGATGATGTTGCCGCCGAAGGGGATGACCGCGGAGTGGTAGATCTTGCTCTCGTGGAAGATGGCGATGTCGGTGGTGCCGCCACCGATGTCGACCAAGGCCACGCCAGCTTCCATCTCTTCCTCATCGAGCACGGCCTCCGCCGAGGCGATGGGTTCGAGGATCATGTGGTTCATCTCCAAGCCGGCACGCTCGATGCATTTCTTGATGTTCATGGCCGCTGCGGTCTGCCCGATGATGACGTGGAAATTGGCTTCCAGTTTGCTGCCCAACATGCCTTTCGGGGTGGTGCCGATTTCACCGTCCACGAAGTATTCTTGGGGGATGACGTCGATAATCTGCTCGCCAGGGATCATGTTGATCTTGAACGTGTCCATGCGCAGCTTTTCCAGCTCTTCATCGGTAATCTCCGTGTCGCGGTTGTCGCGCATCAGAACGCCGCGGTGCTGCAAACTCTTGATGTGCTGGCCGGCAATGCCCACATCGACCGACTTGATGTCGACGTTCGATTGGGCTGCTGCTTCGTCGACAGCCGCCTTGATGGCATTCACCGTCTCGTCGATATTCGTAACGATACCTCTACTCACTCCTGTCGAGGCTGACTTGCCGTAACCCAGGATTTCAATTCTTCCGTTGGCACCTTTTCTGCCCACGATGCAAGCGATCTTGGTGGTGCCGATGTCTAATCCGACAATGATTTTTCCTTCACTCATAATTTTATTTTTTTGTACACACGATTTGATTTTTGTATTTCAGACTCATGGATTGATAGGCTTCCAGCTCAGTGGTGCCCTGGTATTTTTCCAACAGGGCCTTAAGCCGGAACAGTTTGTTGTCGACTCCACAGGTGTCCCCTACGATCACTTGGATCGGAAGGTTGTTGACGATGACTTCGAATTCGTTGTTGTTGTTGCGGTAGATTTGTCCGATATGTTCCTGAAGGAACGGGTCTTTTTCGATGGCTTTTGCAATGGCGAGCGCTTCGGCAAGCCCTGAATTCAAGTAAAGGCTGTCGCCGATGTTGTTGTTGCTGCGGGGTGTTGCGAAGCCATAGTTGCCGCTGGCAATGATCAGATGGGGCGTGTAGCGTGGGCAGGAAGGGATCATGACACCCTCACGGGTGAGATAGACGCTTCGGCCCTCTTGGTTGTACACGCGGAGTACAGGCTCATATTCTGCGGCAGTGAGACGCAGGGTGTCGTTAAGGTCGATGTAGACGCTCGAATGGGCAATCCAAGGATTTTCGTCGAGCATCCGGTGCAGTTGCATCATGTCGATGTCAGCGATGGAGGCTTGACGTTCCATGCCACAGATCGACCTGGCTTGGGCAATGATGCTGTCGTCTTCGACAAAGCCCGACTCATGGATGCGCTCCATGTTGAGCCCGATGCCTTTCAAGGGCGATCCCAGGTAGCTTTTGCGTGCGAAAGCGAAAAGCGTGATGATCGCAGCTCCGGTGACGACCCACAACACGATGCTCAAAATCTTCTTTACCATTGGCTCATCATTTTTTTCAAAGGTTCAACAAAACGGTCGATATTTCCTGCGCCCATGGTTACCAGCAGTTCAGGCTTGCACTTGGCGATGCGTTCGAGCAGCTGTTCCTTGGGGCAGAGGCTCTTGTCTTTCAGGTTCACTTTTTCCATTAGTGCCTGCGAGGTGATGCCCTCGATGGGTAGTTCACGGGCAGGGTAGATGTCCAATAAAATCAGGTTGTCGGCCATTGCCAGGCTTTGGGCAAACTCTTCCATGAAATCGCGTGTACGAGTGAAAAGGTGCGGCTGGAAGACGAGCGTGATCTTTCTGTTTGGGAATGATGCTCTGATGGCCGACAAACAAGATTTTATCTCTTCTGGATGATGTGCATAATCATCTATATAAATGTACTTTTTGGTTCTAACTTGAACATCAAAACGGCGCTTTACGCCTTTGAAGGAGGCCAAGGCTTGGGCAATGGCTTCTGGCTGAAGGCCGATTTGCGTGGCTGCGGCGAAGGCGGCGGTGGCGTTCAGCACGTTGTGGTGGCCTGCCAAGGGTAGACGTACCAAAGTGGTGATACCGTTGGCCGTGACGGTAAAGTCAGTGATGCCTTCTTCCGATTTCAGGATTTCGGCTTTGTAGTCGTTGGATGCACCGAAACCGAAACGCAGCATGTTGGGTGCGCTAAGGTCGAGCCCTTCCTTGACCAGAACGGCACGGTCGGTAAGCTGGACAAATGCGTTGAAGCTGTCCACCAGATGCTGGCGGTCTCCATAAATGTCGAGGTGGTCGGCATCGATGGCATTGACGATGCTGATATTGGGAGCCAATTGCAGGAACGAACGGTCGAATTCGTCGGCTTCGACCACCAAGGTGCTTTCCGGGCCACTACCCAGCAGCAGGTTGCTGTTGAAATTGTTGGCGATACCACCAATGAAGGCTGTGGTATCGTGTCCGCAGGCATGAAGGATATGGGCGGTCATGGCCGTGGTGGTGGTCTTGCCGTGTGTGCCGGCTACCGCGATGGTGAAGTGAGCCTTGGAGATCTCGCCCAAGGCCACCGCCCGTTTGGTCAGGGTGAGGCCGCGACGCTGGAGTTCGGCAATCTCCTTCAAGTCATTGGGTACGGCGGGTGTATAGACAACTTTGTCGATGAGGGCAGGCAATAGTTCGGGCTTGTCTTCATAATGGATTGCCATGCCCTCATCTTCGAGTTGTTGGGTGAGTGGGGAAGGGGTGCGGTCATAGCCCGACACCACGGCTCCTTGGTGGTGGTAATACCGAGCCAGGGCGCTCATGCCGATGCCGCCTATGCCTAAGAAATATATGTTTTTCATCCCTTCTCTTTTCATGCCTCTTACTTCTAACTTCTTGCTTCTTTTAAAACAATGTCCACAATATCATCCGCGGCGTTCGGCCGTGCAAACTTACCGATATTGGCTTTCATGGTTTCTTGTTTCGCTGGATCTCCGAGCAGCTGCTGAAGGGCAGGTACCAGTTTTTGCTCGGTTTCGCTGTTGCGTACCATGATGGCGGCATCCGCTTCGACAAGCTGCATGGCATTTTTGGTTTGGTGATCTTCAGCGGCGGTGGGCAGCGGCACGAAGATGACGGGCTTCTGCACCAAGGCGAGTTCTGAGATGCTCATGGCACCGGCACGTGAGATGACTGCATCGGCCACCGAATAGGCGTAATCCATGCGGTCAATGAAAACGGTGGGCTTAACCTGGGCTTCCAAACCAAGGGCTTTCACCTCTTCTTCAGCTTGGTTAATGTAGGTCTTTCCAGTCTGCCAAATGAGCTGCATGTCGGTGCCCTTGAAGGCCGACAGCTGGGCGCTGATGCCTTTGTTGATCCCCAGGGCGCCTTGGCTTCCACCCACCAGCAGCACTACAGGTTTGCCGGCATCTACACCGAAATAGGCAGCGGCTTCCTGACGGTTGCAGTTGCCGTTGATGTTTCCGCGCAGTGGGTTACCGGTGAAGTGGATCTTCTCTTTTGGGAACCATTGCTCCAATCCGTTATAGGCCACACAGATGGCTTTGGCCTTTCTGCCTACGTTGCGGTTGGTCTTGCCGGGATATGAATTCTGCTCTTGTATGATGGTTGGGATGCGGAGCACGTTGGCAGCTGCCAAGGTCGGGCCACTGGCAAAGCCCCCTACGCCAATCACTGCATTGGGTTTGAAGCGCGTCAGGATTCTTGCGGCCTTGTTCATGCTGCTGAATATTTTGAGAGGCAGGATGGCCGATTTGATGCTTTTGGTGAAGCCGCTGATCCACAAGCCTTCAATCGGGTAACCCGCTTGGGGTACCCGCTCCATTTCCATACGGCCTTTTGCGCCGATGAAAAGGATCTCCGCTTCCGGACATCTGCGTTTCAACGCGTCCGCAATTGCTATGGCCGGGAAAATATGCCCGCCTGTTCCGCCTCCGCTGATGACAAATTTCATATCTAGTTGTTCAGTTGTTTAGTTGTTCAGTTGTTTAGTTGTTCAGTTGTTCAGTTTCCAATTGTTCATTATTTAACTCCTCACTTTTCACTTCCAACTCCTCATTTTCCAGACTTCTCGTCACGCTCAAGATCATTCCCACGGCAAATCCTGTCATAAACATGGATGATCCGCCTTTGCTGATGAAGGGGAGCTGCTGTCCGGTCACAGGGAACAGTCCGGTCGACACGCCCATGTTGATCATGGCTTGCATGATAAGGATGAAGGCAATGCCGAACGACATCAATGCCCCGAAGGTCAGGGGGCGTTTTCTCATGATTCGGATGGAGCGCGTGAGCAAGATGATATAGAGCAGCATGACAAAAGCGCCTCCTACCAGCCCATATTCCTCGATGATGATGGCATAGATGCAGTCGGAGAAGGGTTGGGGCAGGAAGTTGCGTTGGGTGCTCTTGCCCGATCCTTTGCCGAACAGTCCTCCGCGGGCCACGGCGATCTTGGCGTAGGTCTTTTGGGCGTTACGGTCATCAATCTTCAACGGGAGCTTTTCGCCTTTGGCATCGAGGGCTTTCTTTGCTTCTCGTTCTTCTTGCATGGCCTGGATACGGCCTTTCCAAGTCTCCACACGGCTGATCCTCGGTTTTTTGGCGGCACGTTCTTGCAGTTTGATGTCTTCGGGGTGCTCTTCGGCCATACGGACCACTTTCTCGTATTTATGTTGACGGCGGGTCGCTACAATGTCGTCGGTAAGGATATAGAGGCCCATGCCCAGCACCACGATGCCGATTAAGGCAAGGATGTATTTGATCTTGATCTGCCCGATGAAGAGCATCACGATGCACACCAAAAATAGCATGGCTGCTGTGGAAAGGTTCTCGGGGAAGATGGGGGCCACGATGATCAGGATGGGCAAGAACACCGGGACGATCAAGTCTTTGAAGGTATAGTCCTTTTGATTCCACACCACGATGTATTTGGCCAGGTAGGTGATCAGCACGATCTTGGCCAGTTCGCTGGTCTGGAATCCCATGATGCTACGGGAAGCACCGTTGATACGGCTTCCGAAAAAGTAAGTGAAGACAAGGAGGATGGAGACCAGTAGCAGAATCAGCTCGATCGCCCTGGAATAGCGGCGGTAGTTGATTCTTGAGGCTGCAAACATCATGATAAAGCCGATCGCCAGCGTGGCTGCATGTTTGATCAGGACCTGCTCGTTATAAGCCCCGACACGTGCATGTGCTTCTGAGCTGGTAGCACTATATACGGCTATCAGTGAGATGACTCCGAGGATGAACATCACCACCCAGATCACCCGGTCTCCTTTTAATATTTTGTTGATCCAACTCATAGTTTTTTCACCTCTTCCACAAAGCGGTCGCCTCTTTCGTTGTAGTCCATCTCGCTGTCCTTGCAAGCGGGAGAAAAGAGCACGAGGTCGTTCTCACTGGCCAGGATGGAGGCCATGCTGACGGCTTCTTCGATGGAGCTGGCACTATAGATTTCCTTTACTACGCTGCGAAAAGTCATCTCAATGCTTTCCTGCTCGTTGCCGATGCTGATGATGGTCCTCACTTTTTTCCTCGCCGTGTCGATCAACTCACTGTAGTTGTTGTGGCACGATCCCCCCACAATCCACACCACGGGGTTCACGATGTTCTCGAAGGTGAACCAGGTGGCGTTGACATTCTCAGCCTTTGAGTCGTCGTAGTAAATGACCCCGTCCACGGTGTCGATATACTGTTGCCGATGGGCTATGGTGTCACCCATGCAGCGTTTGATGTTCTCATTCCTGATTTCAACGATCTTCGAGGAAATGCCCGAAGCCATGTTCGTGGGGCGTTGGGGGGTAAGGGTTTCGGTCTTTGCAAATAAGTATCTCATATAGTTGTGTATTTTTATTTATCTTATCTTAAAAGTAATCAGCGTGAAAGCAGCCAGTAAAATGGAGATGATCCAAAATCGGATGGTGATTTTCACCTCATGGTGTACGGTGTTGTAACCTTCTCCTCTGCCTTTGAAAGTGACGGTACTGTTGGGCCAAGCTTTCTTGAAGTCGCTGTAGCTGGTCCTGAAGTGGTCGTGTAGGGGGCCTTTCTTCCAGATGCGGTGTTTCTTTCCGGTCTTGACAAAGCGTTTCACGTCCAGATCGGAGAGGATTTCAAAGAGGAACACGCCGCAGAGCAAAGGCAACAGCAGCTCTTTGTGCATGATGATGGCCGATACCGCGATGATACCTCCGATGGTAAGGCTGCCCGTGTCGCCCATGAAGATTTGGGCAGGGTAGGAGTTGAACCACAGGAAACCGATGAGGGCACCGACGAAAGCGGCCAAGAATATCACAAGCTCTTCGCTGCCAGGGATGAACATCAGGTCGAAGTGGCTGGCAGTGACAGCATTACTGGAGATGTAGGCCAATATCAATAGTGTGATGCCAATGATGGCGGAGTTGCCCGAAGCCATGCCGTCCATGCCGTCGTTGAGGTTGGAACCATTGCTGACAGCGGCTACGATGAACACGGTGAGTATCACAAAAAAGATCCATGCCAGATAGTGCATCCATTTTGGGCCCGCCCATTTGAACATATTGGCATAGTTGAGGTTGTGCCCTTTGACAAAGGGGATGGTGGTGCGGGTGGATTTCACCTCAGGACTTTTCACCACGACTTCCTTGTTGTTTTCAATCCTTACTTCTACAGTCTCGTTGATATGCACGGCAGGGCTGAAACGCAGGGTGAGGCCCACGATGAGACCGAGCAGGATCTGGCCACCGAGTTTGACCGCTGGCTTGAGGCCGTCTTTCCTTTTCTTGAAAGTCTTGATGTAGTCGTCCGAGAAGCCGATAAGGCCTAGGATGAGGGTGGTGACGACCATCAGGATGGTATAGATGCTGTGGAGCTTACAAATCAATAGTACAGGGATGAGGATGGAGACAATGATGATGACGCCGCCCATGGTAGGGACGCCTTTCTTGGCCGTGTTATAGGGATCGGTCTTTTCGTCGCGTTGGGTTTCAACCACTTTTTTGCGTTTCAGCATCTTGATGAAGCTGTTGCCGAACCATACGGAAACAATCAATGCCAGGATGATGGCGATGGCGGCGCGGAATGTAACATATTCAAACACGCCCGCACCTGGGAAGTGGACTTTCTGAAGATACTGAAACAGATAGTATAACATGGCTTATTTCTCCTTCAATGCTTTTGTTAGTTCTTCTTTGTCATCGAAATGGCGTTTCTCTCCTTTGATGATCTGATAGTCTTCGTGGCCTTTGCCCGCCAGCAGGATGATGTCGTTCTTGCGGGCCAGTGCCACGGCGGTACGGATGGCTTCGCGACGGTCGGTGATGGAAAGCACCCGAGGCAGGTCGGCAGGCTCGATGCCTTCTTTCATCTGGCGGATGATTTCCTCGGGATCCTCGTTGCGAGGATTGTCGCTGGTGAGGATGACGCGGTCGCTGAGTTTCACGGCAATGGCTGCCATTTCCGGACGTTTGCTGGCATCACGGTTGCCCCCGCAGCCTACCACAGTGACCAGTTGGCAATTGGCAGTGGGCAGTTGGGATTTGACTTCGTTGATGGTCTTGAGTACATTTTCCAAGGCGTCTGGCGTATGCGCATAGTCGACGATGCCCACGATGCCGCTGTCGCTGTGTACCATGTCGAACCTCCCGCTGGCACCGTTCATCTTGCTGATTTCGACCAGAAGCTCGTCCTTGTCGAAACCCAAGGCGATGGCCGCTCCATAGATGGCTAGGATGTTGCTGGCGTTGAAGCCGCCCACCAGTCGGGTGTAGAGCTCGGTACCGTTCACTTTCATCAACATGCCGTCGAAGTGGCTTTCCAGGACAATGCCTTTGTAGTCGGCATCGTGTTTCAAGGCGTAACCCAACTTGTGGGCTTTGGTGTTCTGCAACATCACCGCACCGTTCTTGTCGTCGAGGTTGGTCAAGGCGAAGGCGTAGGCCGGCAGGTCGTCGAAGAACTTCTTTTTGGCGTTGCGGTAATTGGCCATGGTCTTGTGGTAGTCGAGATGATCGTGGGTGAGGTTGGTGAAGATGCCTCCTGCGAATTGCAGTCCTGCGATGCGATGCTGGTCGATGGCATGGGAACTGACCTCCATGAAGGCATATTCACAGCCATGATCGACCATTTTGCGGAGCAGGGCGTTCAGTTCTACCGGATCAGGAGTGGTATGGGTGGAGGGAACGACCTCATGGTCAACAATGTTCTCGATGGTAGAGAGCAGGCCACAAGCATATCCGGCATCGGTAAACAAGCGGTAGAGCAGGGTAGCGATGGTGGTCTTGCCGTTGGTCCCTGTCACTCCGGTCAGCTTTAGCGATTTGGAGGGATTGCCATAGAAATTGGCTGCTGCCACCCCCAATACATAGCTGCTGTTGTCGACACGGATATAAGTTACGTTTTCGCGCAGGTTTAGGGGCGACTCTTCACACACGATGGCGCTGGCACCTTTGTCCAAGGCATTCTCAATATAAGCGTGTCCATCGGTTTGTGTGCCTTTCACGGCGAAGAAGAGGGTGCCGGGAGCCACGTCTCGTGAATCGAACGACACTTTTTCGATGTCGATTTCCTTGTCGCCTTTGAGCTCCAGCAGGTTGCAGTTTACTATGATGTCCTTGAGTTTCATTTCTGTGCCAGTGTTAAGGTGATGACGCCCCCTGCACGCAACGAGTCGCCGGCGGGGACAGATTGTTTGACAACTTGGCCGTGGCCCTCGAAAGTGGTGTTCCAACCCATGTTTTCGAGCAGGAAAACGGCATCGGTGATGTTCATTCCCTTCACGTCAGGAACCCGATTCGGATCGTACTGCGAGGGGTCCGTGAGGGGGTGGTATTCGTTGCTTTCGATGGGGGTGGGCGGTGCGGCTTCGAGGGTGCCCTTGATCTTGGTGGCATATACGCGGTTGGCAATCTCTTTCCAGGCGGGTGCAGCCACCTTGCCTGCCGAATAGAACCTGCCTTTGGCCTTGCTGATCACCACGATGCAACTGTATACGGGCTCCTCGGCCGGGAAGAATCCAACGAAGGTGACGTTGTAGTCGCGCTCCCATCGGCCTTCGGCATTCAACCACTTGTAGGCTTTCTTCTCCACGTTGTACAGTTGGGCTGTTCCCGTTTTTCCCGCAACGCCATATTCGGTGCCTTTCAGTGCTTTGGCGGTGCCACGTTCTACCACGCCCATCATCATGCTTTGGATGGAGTCGATGGTTTGCTGTGAGGCGATATGTTCCTTGATCACTACGGGCTCGATGGTTTGGATGGTGGCGCCTTCCTTGCGGATTTCCTTCACGAACATCGGCTTCATCATCCGCCCTTCGTTGGCGACGGCATTGTAGAGGGTGAGGATCTGTAAGGGGGGCAGACGCAACTCATAGCCGATCGACATCCAGGGCAGCGAGGTCTTCGACCAGTTTTTCTTGTCGAATTGTGGGTGTTTGATATAAGGTCTGGCCTCGCCCGCCATGCCCGTACCCAGCGGGGTGTTCAGCCCGAGGTTGTACAAGCCGTTGACATAGCGTTCCGGGTTGTTGCCGAAGTAGTCGGTGATGAGTTTGGCAGTGCCTTTGTTTGACGACTGTTCGAACACCTCGCGGATGGTTACCAGACCGTCCTGGTTGACGGGGTGGTCATCGTACATCTTTTTGTTGCCGAAGGTGAGCGGGGTATGGGCCCTGCCAATGTTGACGTTACGTTTGTTGATGTTGAGTTCCGGATAGGTGTCGAGCAATACCAGCATGGAAGCCAGTTTGAAGGTTGATCCTGGCTCGATGCCCACTCCAAGGGCGAAGTTGTACAGTTCAAGGCATTGGTTGGTTGCCTTGTCGCGCTGCAGGTTGGTGATGGCTTTCACCTCGCCAGTCTTCACTTCCATGACGATGGCGCAGCCTTGTTCGGCCACGTTTTCGACAAGGGCATGGCGCAGTGCACGTTCTGCAATGTCCTGGATGCCGATGTCGATGGTGGATACAATGTCGTTTCCGTTGACGGCTTCGATGTTGTTGTCGTCTTCGATGGGAATCCACACGCCATGGTGCAGGTGGCGTTGCTTATGGTGGCCATCCTGTCCGCGGAGGATGGAGTCGTAGGCGCTCTCGAGTCCAACCAGTTTGCCGTCATTGACATAGCCGACGGTGCGGCCAGCCAGCGAGCCGTATGGATGGATACGCTTGAACTTGGGCTGCGACTTGGTCAGGCCACCCTTGAGGTTGCCTCGGTTGAGAATGGCAAAGGTTTCCATCTCGCGGTATTGTCCCAAAGTGACGTTGAGGTCGATGAGGAAGTAACGCCTGCCGTTTTTCTTGGCATCGATGAGACCTTTTTTCCAGGTGGCGGCGTTCCGCTTGGGGAACATGTTGGCCAGCTGTTGGCTCAATTGGTCGACTTCGGTGTAGAAGACGGCGCTGTCGATCACCGAGGGGTCGATGCCGACCTCGAAGATGGGTACGTCGGTGGCCAGCAAACTGCCGTCGCAGGCGAGGATGTCTCCGCGCGAAGCTTGCAAAGTGTCGAAACGGGTCTCCACCTGCTCGGCCAAGGCACGCAACTCGTCTCCTTCCTTGGTTTGGACAAGGACGGCTTTCACCAAAATCAATATCCCCACCCCAAGTACCCCGAGGTACACCAGGAAGGTCCTGATCAGGCTGCTCGATTTTGGATCTCGTTTCGTCATTGTCGTTTGGTTTTTATGGTTCGGGTTTCCAATGATTCCTTGATGCCGTCCTTGGTCAACTTGTCAATCATGATGGTCTGTGTCGACTCCTTGGTGAAGGCTGATTTGGCATAGGTGTATTCTACCCGTAAGTCACGGAGGCGTAGGGTGTTGTTCTTGATGGTGCGGCTGGTGTTCTCGGCAATGTAGGCATTGGTGATGATGAGCATCAGCAGCACGGTGAGATAGACCAGGAAGGGGAAAATCTTGGAGAAGTCCTCACGGGTGAGGAAACTGCCCCCCAAGATCTTCATGACAGTGCCTTTTTTGGCGGTTTTTGTACGCTCTCTTCTCATCTCATCTCCTTTCTGCGATCCTGAGTTTCGCACTGCGTGCCCGGCTGTTGGCGGCAATCTCTTCTTCGGAAGGCACGATGGGTTTCCTGTTGATTATAATATAAGGTGTCATCGGGTTGCCGAAGAAATCTTTTTCTTCGATGCCTTCGGCGTTTCCCGTGCGTGTAAAGTTCTTTACCAGACGGTCCTCAAGCGAGTGGTAGGAGAGGACGACAAGGCGTCCACCAGGCTTGAGCACATCGGCGCATTGGCCTAAGAAAGCGGTAAGGGCCTCCATTTCGTGGTTCACTTCGATACGGAGGGCTTGGAAGATTTGGGCCAGTGTTTTGTTTTCGTGTCCACGCGTCAAGCGTCCCTGCACTGCTTCTTTGAGTTGTGAGGTGGTTTCGATGGGGCTCGATTCACGAGCCATGGCAATGTCGGCAGCCACAAGGCGGGCGTTTTGCAACTCACCGTAGAGGCTGAATATGCGGGTGAGGTCGGCTTGGTCGTAAGTATTGACGACGGTGGCGGCGTCAAGGGGGTTCTGCTGGCTCATGCGCATGTCAAGCCGTCCGTCAAAACGGGTGGAGAAGCCTTTTTCAGGTGTGTCGAACTGGTGTGACGACACCCCGAGGTCGGCGATGATGCCATCGATCTTCCCCTCGTGATAGAGTTGGATGAAGTTCTTGAAGTAGCTGAAGTTCTGAGGAATGAAGGTGAACCGATCGTCATCGATGAGGTTAGCTTGGGCGTCCTCATCTTGGTCGAATGCATACAGGTGTCCGGTGCTGAGCCGTTCCATAATGGCACGCGAGTGTCCACCGCCTCCAAAAGTGACGTCGGCATACACGCCTTCGGGATTGATGTTCAATCCTTTGAGGCACTCGTTCAATAACACCGGGTTGTGATACATGGCTGTTAGATTAAATACCGAATTGCAACCCTGAGAAGAGCTCTTCTACGCCGCTAGCCAGTTCTTCAGCAGAAATGGCGTTGACACGCTCGTCGTACTTGGATTTATCCCAGATTTCCATGTTGGTGAACATGGAGTCGATGACGACCTCTTTGCTCATGCCGCTGCGTTCCAGCAGGTCCTTGGGGATCTGAAGTCGTCCGTTGGCGTCGAGTTTCACGCGCCTTACTCCGTCGAGGTATTTGCGCATGATGTCGAGCTTGCGGCGGTCGAAGGTGTTGACCTGCATCAGGATTTCCCTGCGGCGGTTCCAGTCGCCGATGGTGTACAGCTCCAGATAGGTGCCGTGCAGCCCGGGGCGGAGGATGAAGTCGCCCTCGGTCTGGTCGCCCAATTGCTCCCTGAAATCGGCAGGAAGCATCAGTCGGCCTTTCGCGTCGAGCTTACAGTTGAATGTTCCGGTAGGGTTACTCATGAGTTTTTTGATTTTTACCGAGCAAAATTATGCATTTTTTACCAATTTTTACCATTTTTTCCCACTTTTTTGTCCTTTTTGGTCGATTAGTTTTCAACAATGTTATCAACAGGGTGTTGATATATGTTAATTTACTGAAAATCAATGAAATAGTTATCAACAATAAAAAAAACATGTTAAGGGTGTTGGGCTATTGGCTAAAATTGTTTACTTTTGTAGGTTATTTCGATGGATTAAGGTTTATGGAGGACAAATACGGCAACCTGATTGATCTCAGAAAGATTTTCGAGTCGAAGGCGCCCAAGCTGATGAAGCGGATGCCCAACTGGGTGTTCCGTCGCATCCAGCGTTTGCTTCATGAGGACGACATCAACACCATCCTGAGCAAGTATGGTCATTTGCAGGGAGTGGATTTCGTTCATGCGGTGGTGGACGACTTCAACTTGAACGTCGTGGTCGATGGAGCCGAAAACCTGAAGGTGTCAGAACGTATCTTGGTGGCCTCCAACCATCCCCTTGGTGGTCTTGACGGTATTGCTTTGATTGGCACTGTGGGCTCCCATTGTCCTGATCCTGTTACTCCGGTCAACGACTTTCTGATGTTCATCAAGAACCTGCAACCCATCTTTATTCCCGTCAACAAAGCGGGGAAAGGGGTTGGCAACAAACAGGAAAATGCACGGCTTTTCAACGAAACTTTCGCTGGCGACCGTGCCATTTGCTACTTCCCCTTCGGCCTTTGCTCGCGCAAAGTGAAGCGAGGCAAGATCCAGGATCTCGAATGGAGGAAGACCTTCATTGCCAAATCGCGCGAGTATCATCGCGACATCATACCCACCCATATCGACGGACGGAACTCCCGTTTCTTCTATAATCTTGCTCGGCTGCGCAAACGGTTGAAAATCAAGGCAAACATAGAAATGGCTTTCCTGCCCGACGAATTTTTTAAACAACGGAACAAGACCCTCACCATCGTGTTCGGCAAGCCGATCCCTTGGCAGACTTTCGACAACCGCTTTACCGACGCGCAGTGGGCAGAAAAACTGCGCTGCTTTTCGTACAACCTGACCCCTGGGACGGAACTCGCTTTCGAGCCCGACAAGGAGTATTTGATTCCGTAAATGCCATGAAAAAGATCATAGACCCATTACCGGTTAATAAAATCCTCGAGGAACTGACCCCCGAGCGTTTCATCAGGCAGACCAACAACGGCAAAAACGAGATATATGTGCTGAATGCCTTCAATGCTCCGCATGTAATGCGTGAGATCGGACGCCTTCGTGAACTCAGTTTTCGCGAATCGGGTGGAGGCACGGGACTTGACTGTGATCTTGATGTGTTTGACACCAATCCCGATAACTATTTCGAGCAACTTATTGTTTGGAATCCCTACGACCAAGCCATTGTAGGCGGTTACCGCTATATGCTCTGCGACCAACTTAAGCCGATGGGTGACGGACATATCGATACGCCTACTGGTGAACTCTTCCATTATTCGGAAAAGTTCATCAACGAATACCTGCCCTATACCATTGAGTTGGGACGTTCCTTTGTGCAACCCGAATACCAGCCCTCCAAGTCCCTCTCCAAAGGCATGTATTCCCTCGACAATCTTTGGGATGGATTGGGCTATCTGTGCAAGACCATGCCTCAGGCGAAGTATTTCTTTGGCAAAGTCACCATGTATCCCCAGCTGGAACGTGAGTCGCGTGACATGATCCTCTATTTCATGAAGACCAACTTCCCCGACCCTGACCACCTATTGGAACCTTGGCCCGAGTTAAAACTCCCCATTGTGATGGACGAGGAAAAGCTCAAAGCCATTTTCACGGGCAAGGACTACAATGAGAACTACCGTATCTTGGTGAAGAATGTCCGCGACCGTGGTGCCGCCGTGCCTCCGCTGGTCAATGCTTACATGAACCTTTCCAGCACGATGCGTTCCTTTGGCACCGCACTCAACGCCCCCTTTGGCAACGTGGAGGAGACGGGCATACTGGTCACCATCAATGACATTTTCAGCGCCAAATACGAGCGCTATACCACTTTCAACCTCGACGATAAACCCTTGCATCACCGTTAAGCCATGATCATCAAAGACGCACGTTTCATTTCCAGTAACAGCCGCTTTGAAAAGCTGCCCAAGGACAATATGCCTGAGTATGCTTTCATCGGCCGTTCCAACGTGGGCAAGTCTTCGCTGATCAATGCCTTGGTGCAGCGCAAGGGGCTGGCCAAGACCTCAGCCACGCCAGGCAAGACCATTGCCATCAACCATTTCATGGTCAACCATAGTTGGTACCTTGTCGACCTGCCGGGCTACGGTTATGCTCAGCGTTCAAAGAAGTCACGCGAGGAATGGCGGGTAATGTTGGCCAACTACATAACGCGCCGGCGCAACCTGCTCTATACCTTTGTGCTGGTTGACTCTCGCATTGAGCCTCAGAACAGTGACATCGGATTCATGGAATGGCTGGGTGAAAATCAAGTGCCTTTCTGCGTTGTGTTCACCAAGGCGGATAAATTAAGTAAAACGGAACTCGATAAAAATATTGACAATTATAAAAAACGACTGATGGAGGACTGGGAAGAACTTCCACCCCTTTTCATCACCTCTTCAGAAACCAAGCAGGGACGAGAAGAAATCCTCGACTTCATCGAAAGTCAAAATACGGAACTTGAAAACTATTTAAAAACCAACGGATTATAATTAATATTCAACACTTATATAAACTATGTTAAAAATTATTGGTATTATCGCTTCTTTGATTGTCGGCGCTTTTGCTGGTAGAATCTACTGTAACATCATGAACAGGGATAGATTCACGATTCATCCGACGCTTTGTTTGATCTGTGGCCTAATCGGTGGCGGTTTGGGAAGCTGGTTGGTCAGTACGCTTACTTACGGAGTTGGCGTGAAGACCATGTTGCTTGAGATTGCGGCTGGTTTGGGTTTTGCCTGTATTTTGTTTGTGTTTTTATTGTTTGTTAGAGAAAAAGAAGAGAATTAATTATGGGCGGTATTCTTGTTTCATTGCTCATCGGAGCACTTGCCGGATGGCTTGCCGGTAAAATTATGAAGAGAGGCATGGGCCTTTTGGTTTGCATTATCGTCGGTGTAGTCGGCGGTTTTTTGGGTAGCTGGGTATTTGGTCTTCTCGGCCTGAGTGGCGGCAGTTCTTTCTGGGGACAGCTGCTGGTCGGTACCCTCGGCGCCGTGCTGTTCCTGTTCATTCTTTCTTTGTTCAGGAAGAAAAACTAATTTAGTATTTAGAGGAAGTTGCGCCCAACGCTCTAAATACTGAATTATTGGTTTTTATTTTTATTTCAGGGTAACCCTCGTTATCCCCGTGCCTCCCGTTTCGAGAGAGGCATCAGTAAATCGTGCCACATCATGATCGCGGCTGAGGTATTCCCGGATCAACTTCCGTAGAATACCATTGCCTTTGCCGTGGAGGATGCTCACCTCCTTGATGCTTAAGAGTTTTGCCTCGTCGAGGTATTTGGCCACACAGTCCAGGGCTTCCTCGGCACGTTTCCCCCTGACATCCAAGGTTAAATCGAAGTGTTCGGCCTTCTCGCTGAGTTCGTCGGCAAGTCCCGACTGCCATTTGCGTTGGACCTTTCTGCCTTCGGCCCGGCTTACTTTCCTGAGTTTGTCGGGACTGGTGCGTAGCCTTACCGTGTCGAACAGAATGGTGGCATCGGTCTCGCTGATGCTTACAATTTCGCCCACAATCTCCATCTCGTCAATGCACACCATGTCGCCCACTTTCAGCATGGTGTCGGCTTCTGGCTTGGGCTTTTTCGGTTCCGCCACTTTTTTGGCCGTCTCGGCAATCGCTTCCTTGGTCTTCTTCAGTTCTTGTCGTACCTCTTTTGTCCGTTCCTTTTCGGCTTGTGCCTCCTTGATCTCGCGAATGGTGCGTTCGATGCTGCTGTTGGCCCGGTCAATCAATTCCTGGGCTTCGTTGGCGGCGTCGCGAAGATATTGTTTCTTCTTGCTTTCCAGTTCACCAAGCAGTGTCTTGTATTTCTCCACCACTTCGGTCAACAAGGTGTCGGCCACTTGCAATTCACGCTCTTTCTTTCGGATCGCTTTCTTGTCCACCTCCAGCTGTTGCAGCTGTTGTTCAAACCTTAAGTGTTGTTCGCCCGTAATGTGGGTGGCATTGTCGAGAATATCCTTTGGGAAGCCGATCTTGCGGGCGATTTCAAATGCGAAAGAACTGCCAGGCTTGCCCGTAACCATGATGTACATGGGCTGCATGAACTTGGTGTCGAAGAGCATGGCTCCATTGACGATGCCCTCGTGATGGTCGGCCAAGAGTTTCAAGTTGGCATAGTGTGTGGTGACGATACCGAACACCTGCTTCTTGTTGAGCTCCAATAGGATGGCTTCAGCGATGGCCCCACCCAATTGGGGCTCTGTACCTGTTCCGAATTCGTCGATTAGGAATAAGGAGCGAGCATTGGCGTTTTCCAGCAGTACCTTCATGTTGCGCAGGTGCGAGCTGTAGGTGGAGAGGTCGTCGAGGATGCTCTGTTCGTCGCCGATATCAATGAACAGGCTTTCAAAAAGGCCACATTCCGAATCAACATGCATGGGCACGCAGAGTCCGCATTGTAGCATGTATTGGATAAGACCTGTCGTTTTGAGGCAGACAGATTTGCCACCGGCGTTGGGACCGGAGATGACCAGGATGCGGTTGTCTTGGTTGAGGTCAAGGTCGAGCGGCACGATGGTCTTGCCTTCTGATTTCAGTTTTTGTTCTAGCACGGGATGCCTGGCTTGGATCCAGTGGAAGAAAGGTTCCTCCTTGATTACTGGCTTGACGGCTCCGATGTTTTGGCTGTAGAGTGCCTTGGCGCGTATGAAGTCGAGTTGCCCGAGCAGGTCCCATGCTTTAAGCAGGTCGGGCAGGGAAGGACGGATGCGGTCGGTGAATTGGGTCAGAATCCGTTGTACTTCCCGTCGTTCGGCATACTCCAGCTCCTTGATCTCGTTGGAAGTTTCCACTATTTCGGAGGGCTCGATGTAAACAGTCTGTCCAGTGGCAGACTCATCGTGGACGAAGCCTTTGATGGCGCGTTTGTCGCTGGCGTGGACAGGAATCACCATGCGGCCGTCGCGGATGGTGAGTTCTGCTTTGGGGTCTACCCAGCCGGAAGTCTTGGCATCGCTCATGATTTGGCGGATGCGACGTTCGATGCCTCCGGTTTTACGGTGTATGTCTCGGCGGATCACTGCCAATTCAGGCGATGCGTTGTCGGGCATCTCGCCCTTGTCGTTGACCAGGCGGTTGGCTTCGCTGAACACGATGGGGTCAACTGCGATGCCGTCGGTGAGGGCGCATAGTTCCGGATAGTCTTCGCGGGCATCGCTCTGCCCAAACTTCAGGATATAGCCCAAGGCATTTAGCGATGGCTTGAGGGCGAAGAGATCCTCCAGGCTGATGCTGGTGCCTGGAATACGGATATGTTGGAACGCTTCGCGCAGGTCGTGATAGTCCCTCACAGGGAAAGGCACGCCGTTTTGCAGCAGTTGCATGAACTCCACGGTCTGGTCGAGTTGCCGTTCGATGGCTTCGCGTTCTGTGCGGAAGTCCATCCGCTCGGCACGTTCCAGTCCCATGGCACTGATGCAATGCCCTTTGACGGCTTCCCTCACATGGGTGAAACCGATTTTCTGCTCGAAGCGTTCCGGATAAATCATAAGGTTATTCGACAGGTTTGAAAGCAAAGCCCTTCAATACGGTCAACACGCGTTCGTCGGTGGGGTCGGCAATATCCTCGGAACCGACACGGACAGCCATTTTACGCTCGGGGCTATAGGTGAAGAAGGACAGTTTAAATCTAGTATCTTTGTCGGTGTTGGCTACCACCCAGGTGTAGTCGCCAGTGACGATGTCATCCAAACGATCCGCTGGAGGATATTTGGTAAGGAATTCTTCATAATTGTCCTCTTGCCAGTCCTTAATATTGAAATCGGACCAGTCTTCCAGGTATTCGATGCCCATATCGGAATAGGCGTTGCTGACCTTCCAACCATTGTTGGGCATGGTCAATGTCCACTCGTAGTGGTCCCAAAGGGTGGTTTCGGGAGCGGCAGGTTCTTCCACAACGGGTTCTTCGACGACAGGCTCTTCCACAACAGGTTTGTCTTGGGCTACAGGCTCATTGGTTTTGGCGTTGTTGTTGCCGCAAGCGGCGAACAGCAAAGCAGCGGCAGCTGCGATAAAAAATGCTTTTTTCATGGTAAAAATGATTAGGGTTTCACAGGTGCAAAGATAGCATTTTGTAACTTTTCTCTTGAAAGAAAAGTTACCAAAAGTTCAAGGCCAAAAACATCGGCCTACCGCACGTCCGTTCTAAAAGGCTGAGACTCAAGGGTGGGGAGTGCCTTCGTGCCGAAGGCAAACGCTCCGCTAAAGCTACGCGCCCCACCTTGAGTCTCAAGCCTTTTAGCCCGTCCTTTTGGCGGGCGCTGCTCCGGTTTTTGGCCGTTGCCCCCGCGCCCAATCCGTGGCAGTGAGTCCTGCTTCTTTATTTTCCGCTCTTCCGACGGTTACACTCCCGGCAGAGCATCTGACAGTTTTCGGCGATGGTGCGACCACCGTCGCGCCAAGGGGTGATGTGGTCGGCTTCCATTTGTTCGATTTCGAAGTGTTTCCCACAAACAGCACAGATGCCATCCTGTCGCTCATAAACTTCTCGTTTCATGTTTTCGTCGAAAGCACGGATGTCGAGATGATGTTCGTTGTGGTCAAAGACGTAGGTGTAGATACCCTTCTTTTTCTGAACATCACTATCAGCCATCAATCGTTTCACTTCAGTTTCCAAGACAGAAGCATCCCAGATGCCTTCATGGTATTTGGCATATAGTGTTCCC
>JAEEGL010623580.1_pt1 | contig 19869 bp, 14 predicted proteins | sample 9134231 | NCBI WGS metagenome assembly JAEEGL01 (sample SAMN16246548, study PRJNA631951) | gut metagenome | biome: gut microbiome; feature: rumen; material: fiber-attached | host: Bos | place: Iran: Karaj | collected 2018-10 | reverse complement strand
TTCAACTTCGGCACAGACAGAAGGAAGGCGAATCAAGGCGAACGCTTATAAGAACTACAGACCTGCGCCTATTTCCACTCTAGCCAAGGATAAGACAAATAAGAATACTACTGAGAGTAATGAGAAACTTAAGCAGAAAGCTGCCGCTCTCGAGGAGACTCTGCGTACATTCGGTATTACTGATGCTAAGGTAAATAATATTACTCACGGTCCAGCGATCACTCGATTTGAAGTTACGATCGGTCAGGGTGTTAAGGTATCTAAGGTTAAGAATCTTGAAGATGATATAGCTTTGGCTATGGCTGCTACTGCAGTAAGAATCGAAGCTCCTATCCCTGGTAAGAAGGCTATCGGTATCGAGATTCCAAATGAGAAGACATCAGCTGTATACCTCGGCAATGTTCTTGATACTCCTGAATTCAAAAAGTCTTCTCCGCTTACTGTAGGTCTCGGAAAGGATATTCCGGGCAAGCCTGTTTACTGTGATGTTGCCAAGATGCCTCATATGCTCATAGCAGGTGCAACTGGTTCAGGTAAGTCAGTATGTATTAACTCAATACTCATAAGTATCCTGTGTAAGGCATCTCCCAAGGACGTAAAGATGATCCTCATCGATCCTAAGGTCGTTGAGCTTTCTGTATATAACGGTATACCGCATCTCCTTATGCCTGTTGTAAGTGATATGAAGCTTGCTACAGGTGCCCTGAAGTGGGCTGTAGCCGAGATGGAAAGAAGGTATAAGCTTTTCGCTGAGAAGGAAGTAAGAGATATCGCAGGCTACAACAACTGCATTGACGATGACGAAGAGCCGCTTCCGCTGATCCTTATCATTATCGATGAGCTTGCTGACCTTATGGCTGTAGCGAAGAACGAAGTAGAGACGCAGATTGCAAGACTCGCTGCCATGGCAAGAGCCTGCGGTATGCATATGATCATTGCTACGCAGAGACCGTCTGTTGACGTTATCACGGGTGTCATCAAGAGTAATGTTCCTTCCCGTATTGCATTCTCCGTAGCTTCCGGTGTGGACAGCCGTACAATACTTGACTCCCAGGGTGCTGAGAAGCTTCTCGGACGAGGTGATATGCTTTACAGTCCTTTGGGCGCGCCTAAGCCGATAAGAGGTCAAGGTGCATTTGTATCTGACGGTGAGGTACAGCAGTGTGTTGATTTCCTTAAGCAGCGTTACGGCGCTCTGTATGATCAGGACATTAATGACAAGATACAGAAGATTGCTAACGGTGAGGGTACAGGTAAGACAGAAGGTGTTTCTGATCCTTCCGTTAATGAGAATTCTGAGGACGAGCTTCTTAATGCTGCTGTAGACGTTGTTCTGCAGGTTAAGAATGCAAGTGTATCCATACTTCAGAGAAGACTTGGTGTAGGTTACCCGAGAGCCGCAAGACTCATAGATGTTATGGAACAGAAGGGTTATATCGGACCTTTTGAAGGAAGTAAGCCAAGACGAGTTCTCATATCCGAGACGGATTGGATCGAGATAAAAGCAAAGGGCGGTAACGGATGAGCTCCGTAAGTTCAGCCAATCTTATAGATCTTCTTCGTGCCAAGGGCCTTAAGTGTTCTTTTGCTGAGAGTCTGACGGGTGGCATGATAGCTTGCGGAATCGTTGATGTACCCGGTGCTTCCGATGTCTTTGAGGGAAGCATCGTTTCTTATTCCGATAGTTTTAAGATGAATGTGTTGGGTGTACCTTCCGAGGTTATCTCTTCTAAGACTGCAGTTTCCCATGAATGTGCAGTTGCTATGGCTCAGGGAGCATTAAGGCTTTCCGGCGCGGATATAGCTGTTTCTGTCACTGGTTACGCAGGTCCCGGAGACGGCCCTGACGGAACACCATGCGGTACAGTCTATATTGGAGTTGCTGATAAGAACGGTTCTGAAGCTTTTAAGATGCTTTTTAACGGATCACGTGATGAGATCAGAAGACAGACAAGAGATTATGCTATTGGTCTTGTCTATGACAGGGTAAGTGGGTTATGAGTTCCGAGAGAAAGACAAAGAGACTTTCAGGCAACAGCATAATCCTGTCCACCATTCTCGTTATGGCGGGTCTTGTCCTCTCGAAAGGATCAGGTTTCCTTCGAGATATCTTTGTTGGTATCAAATTCAGTGAGCCCTTATACCGTGACGGCTTTACACTTGCGTTCTCTATTCCTGACCTTGTTTATAACCTGCTTATAGGCGGTTCCATACAGTCTGCCATTACGCCATCGTTATCTGCAGCGATAGCTTCGGGTAATGAGAAGAAGGGCATAAGGGCTGTAAGTATATTCATCTCATTCTTTGCAGTTCTTCTTATTATTGTTTGCACACTGGGCGTAATCTTCTCAGAGCAGCTATACAGCGTTTTCAGCAGCGGAGATCACAGTGCTGAGACTATTGAACTGGCGGCGGCTGCTTCCAAGTGGCTTTTCCCGCAGATTATATTCATGATGCTCGCGGCTTTGTGCATTGGAATTCTTAATGCTTATAAGAGATTCGGTTCGACATCGTTCGGACCTACCATCTATAACTTCTGTGTATTGATGGCCATCATCGTATTTGCCGGTAACAGCAAGTCAATGCTCATGAGAACAACATTCGGTATCATGCTTGCTGCCGTTGTTTACTTCCTATACCAGGCCATAGTCGGAAGAGATAAGCTTAAGCCGTTCAGATTCATATGGGCGCCCGGAGACAAAGACTTTAATGCGCTAGTCATAAGAGCTGTCCCGATACTTATTTCTGCTTCTGTAGTACAGGTTAATATGCTGATCCTTAACTACTTTGCCATGAAGCTTCCTGACAGCGGTAACGTTTATGCTTTGCGTAATGCATCTACAACATGGCAGCTGCCGTATGGTATCTTTGCTGTTGCCATAGGTAATGTTATGCTTCCTTCTTTGGCTGAGCATTTTGGTAAGGAAGACTTTAAGGGAGCATCTGAGCTTTTGTCTTCAAGACTTAAGAGTGCATTGTTCTTATGCATTCCGTCTGCAGGCTTCATGTTCCTTATGAACTTTGAAGTTATAAAAGCTATCTTCCAGTGGAGTTCAGCTTATACAGATGCTGATGCACATAGAGCAGGTCAGTTTCTTGCGGGTTATTCTATTGCAATAATCACACATTCAATTGTGTTCATTATGAATCAGGCGTTCTATGCGATAGGTAAGACCAGAGTACCTTTGTGGGCTGGGTGCATTGGTCTTATTACCAACCCTTTGTGCTGCCATCTGCTTATGCCTCATATCGGTGCAATGGCATTAACTCTCTCATATTCGATCACAAGTGTTCTGCAGATGACTGTACTTTGCTGCGTTTACTATTCTTACAAGAACATTAGACCCAAAGGCATGTTGGTGTTCCTTCTGAAGTCTGCTTTGAGCCTTGCTATTATGGTATTTGTTGTTAACTTTATTAGAAGTAATTCTCCTGTATACCAAGGAAAGATTTATGAACTTGCATACCTTGCAGGAATGTTCCTTGTAGCCCTGTTTATCTACTTCGGATGTTCTCTACTGTTCAAGGTTCAGGAGTCCAGAGACGCTATTGCAAAACTGAGAAATATTTTGAGAAAGTCCCATTAATGTCCCTTTGTCGTTTTTTGTCGGATTTTGTCGTGAATTGTCGATAAAATTCCGTTGACATTGGTGTATTTTATTCGTAGAATGTTTTCGAAAGTAAAGAACAAATGTTTATTTCTACGGAGGAATCAATTTAATGGCTAAGAATAAATCAACCAAACCTCAGGTTCAGTCAATTTCTTCAGAAGATCAGGATGCACGTAAGAAGGCCCTTGAAGCTGCTATGTCTCAGATCGAGAAGCAGTTCGGTAAGGGTTCAGTAATGAGACTTGGTGATCAGCAGGCAACAGATATTGAAGTTGTTCCTACTGGTGCCATCAGTCTTGATATAGCACTCGGAGTCGGCGGACTTCCCAGGGGAAGAATCATTGAGATCTATGGGCCTGAGTCTTCAGGTAAGACAACAGTTGCACTTCACTGCGTAGCTGAAGCTCAGAAGATGGGCGGAACATGTGCATTTATCGATGCTGAGCATGCACTTGATCCTAACTACGCTTCTATCATCGGCGTTGATGTTGATAATCTTTTGCTCTCTCAGCCTGATACAGGTGAGCAGGCACTTGATATCACAGAGACACTTGTCAGATCCGGCTGTATCGATGTTATCGTTATCGACTCTGTTGCAGCTCTTGTTCCGAGGGCTGAGATCGAAGGCGAGATGGGCGACTCCCATGTAGGTCTTCAGGCAAGACTTATGAGCCAGGGTTTAAGAAAGCTCACAGGTATCATTGCTAAGTCTGGTACAGTTTGTATCTTTATCAACCAGCTTCGTGAGAAGATTGGCGTAATGTTCGGTAATCCTGAGACTACGACCGGCGGCCGTGCTTTGAAGTTCTATTCTTCTGTAAGACTTGATGTAAGAAAGACAGAGACTTTGAAGAACGGAACTGAAGTTATCGGTAACCATGTAAGAGTTAAGATCGTAAAGAATAAGGTAGCTCCGCCGTTCAAGGAGGCTGAGTTCGATATCCTCTATGGTCAGGGAATCTCAAGAGAGGGAAGTATCATCGATCTCGCCGTCGAGAACAATATCATCGATAAGAGTGGTGCATGGTTCGCTTATAAGGGCCAGAAGATCGGTCAGGGTAAGGAGAATGCCCGTCAGTATCTGATCGACAATCCCGATATCTGTGGTGAGATTGAAGAACTTATCAGAGATTCATATAAGCCTGTTGATGCTACCGCTTATGTTGATGACGGTGATATCGACGATGCTGATATCGATGAAGAGAGCGATGACGATATCCTCGGAATCGACATGTAATGGCTAAGGCACCTGATTATAATCTTGATTCCGCTAAGGATGCACAGACTGCCGGTATCAGACATATCGGAATAGGAACTTGTTCATCCGGTAAGATGAGAGAGTATCTTCGTAAGAAGGGATTCTCTGATCAAGCTGTTAAAGAAGCGGTTGATGAGCTTATACGAAGAGAATATATCGACGACTACAGAGCAGGGCGTAAAGTCCTGCTCTGCCGTTCGGGGAAGAAGCAGGAGAGCCGCAGATTCCTTAGAGAACGTCTTTATGCAGCCGGAGTCAGCGGCAATGTATCTGATTTGCTGATCCAAGAGGTGGCAGAAGACTCTGTTTTATGCTTTAATCTTTACTTGAGCGCGATTCCCGAAGTCTCGGATGAGTCTGAAGATCATGAGGCAGAATTGATGAAGCTCGCAGCTAAGCGTGGTTTCGGTCTTGATGTCGCCAGATCTGCTTACGGGAAATGGCTTGAGAAGGTTATTGATGATAAACAGAAATGAGATAAGTGTATCAGTAGTTGCTCTCGGGTGTTCCAAGAATCTTGTGGACGCTGAGTGTATGTCTACCAAACTCCGTGAAGCGGGTTATAAGATTTCTGATTCCAGTGATGATTCTGAAGTAGTCGTCATTAATACATGTGGTTTTATTGAAGCTGCAAAGAAGGAAGCAATCGATACCATCCTTAAAGCCGGTGATCTTAAGTATGGCTTTAACGGTTCTCATAAGCTTAAGCATATTATTGTTACAGGATGCCTGTCACAGCGTTATCCTGATGATATCCTCGCGCAGATGCCTGAAGTTGATATAGTTCTTGGCACAGCTGATTATGGCAGTATTGTTGAGGCGGTTGACTCTCTATATGCTGAGGATAAAAACTTTAAAAAGAAGTATGAAGGCAATCCCGGCGGCATGTCTCATCTTATGACAGACAGAGATATATCAACATCCGGCTATGCTTGGCTTAAGATTGGTGAGGGCTGCATTCACAGATGTGCATTCTGCGCTATTCCTTTAATTAGAGGCCCGTTCGTATCAAGGCCGATGGATGAGATTGTCGCTGAAGCGAAGGCTATTGCCGATAAGGGTTATAAAGAGATAGTCCTTACAGCGCAGGATACTACTAATTACGGTATAGAACTTAATAAGAAGAGACAGCTTCCCGAGTTGCTTGAGAAGTTGTCCGAGATAGAAGGTATAGAGGCTATACGAGTTCTTTACGGTTATATGGACGGTATAGACGAAGAGCTTTTGGATGTCATGAAGAATAATCCGAAGGTCGTTCATTATCTTGATATTCCTATCCAGCACGGCTGCGATAAGATCTTAAAGGCAATGAGAAGACGTGATACTGTTGATATCATAACCAAGAAGCTTGAACTCATACGAAGCCGTATACCTGATATCATCATCAGGACTACTGTCCTTGTCGGATTTCCGGGTGAGACGGAGGAGGACTTCGAGGAGTTGCTGTCTAATCTTAGAAGATGGAAGTTTGACCGTCTTGGCTGTTTTGCTTATTCTCCGGAGGAGAACACTCCCGCCTTTGATATGCCTGATCAGGTAGATGAGGATGTAAAGAAGGAGAGAGTAAGGAGAGTTTACGAGACACAATTCCCGATTGCTCTTGAATCTTCCAAGTCCCGTGTGGGCACTGAAGTGAAAGTTACCATTGATTCTGTGGCTGATGACGGTATATTTTATATCGGCAGAAGTTACGGTGAAGCACCGGATGATGATCCTGTTATTTATGTCGCAGCTTCTGAGCATGAGCTCGATATCGGCGGCAGATATGACGTAAGGATCCTCGAGTGCAGCGATAGTTTTGATCTTACAGGAGTTACGATATGAATCTGCCCAACAAGCTTTCGTTATTAAGGATCATCCTCATACCGGTTACTATGCTTTTTATGTTGCCGATATCCCTCTACGGATTCGAACCGGAAGGCTGGAATGCGTTCATTAACAATCACGGAATGCTGATTGCCGGCATAGTATTCATTATTGCTTCGCTTACTGATTTCTTTGACGGTCAGATAGCAAGAAGATGCAATCTCATTACTGATCTTGGTAAATTCCTCGATTCTTTGGCCGATAAGATGCTTGTAATCGCCGTTCTTATTGCTTTTGTAGCTATCGGAAGGATATCTCCCTGGCTTCTTGCCATCATCGTGCTTCGTGAGTTTATGGTTACCGGTATCCGTCTTGTTGCCTCTAAGGAAGGCGTGGTAATGGCTGCAAAGATGATCGGAAAGATCAAGACTACTACGCAGATGATAGCTATTATTTACCTGATGTTTGAGCCTACACTCATGAAGTTTACAGGTGATGATTATACTGCATCGCTTAATTCGCCTTGTGTTGTATCCGTTATCGGAGATGTTCTGTTCATCGTATGTGTCATTATGACAATTGTTTCGGGTATGGACTATCTTATTAAGAATAAAGGTTATTTAAAAGATAAGCCCGCAGCATAAAATTAGTATTGACTTTTTATAGTACTTACATTAAAAGTGTATTGTAGATTGTGAAAGACAATCAATTTTGGAGGTAATAACAAATGACTAATGAAGAACTTTTTGAGAAGCTTAAGGGCATGATCGTTGATCAGCTTGGTGTAGATGAAGATTCTATCACTATGGAGTCCAGCTTCGTTGATGATCTTAACGCTGATTCCCTCGACATGGTTGAGCTCGTTATGGCTATGGAGCAGGAGTTCGATATCTCCGTACCTGATGAGGTTGCTGAGAAGGTTGGAACTGTCGGCGACGCTGTAGAGTTCATTAAGTCTTCTATCGGCTAATAAGAGTTAGATAAGATTCTTCAGGCTGAATGTGCTTTACAAGCATTCAGCCTTTTTTATTTCAAAGAGATAATGATCATGGATTACAGTGAATTAGAAAAGAAACTAGGATATACATTTAAGAATAAAGATCTCCTGACACTGTCACTTACTCATACCACATATGTATTTGAGCAAAAGGGTGAGCATTATCAGTCTAATCAGAGACTTGAGTATGTAGGAGATGCTGTTGCTGATCTGGTAATAGGAAGAAAGCTTTATGAACTTAAGCCTGAGGCAGATGAAGGCTATCTTTCTAAGATCAGATCAATAATCGTTTGTGAAGAGTCATTTGCCAAAGTAGCAAGACGTTTGGGTCTTGGCGATCTCCTTCTTATGGGTAAGGGCGAGGAGATGACAGGCGGAAGAGACAAGGATTCCACGCTTGCCGATGCATTCGAGGCCATAACGGCTGCTGTTTATTTTGATTCTGACTTCGAGACAGTTAGAGAAGTAGTACTTCGTAACCTTGAAGACATTATCGAACTGGCAGTTGACGGTAAGATATTCCTTGATTACAAGAGCAGACTACTCGAGATTGCTCAGACCAAGAATCATCAGCATAAGATTACATTTACTATCACTGATGAGCGCGGACCTCAGCATGAACGCGAATTCGATGTCGAGGTGTATGCGGATGATACTTTCCTGGCCAAGGCTACCGGAAGATCTAAGAAAGATGCTGAACAGAAGGGCGCCAAGGCAGCAATCGAGGTCTACGAGAGTATTTTCGCCATATAAGCAGGAAAGCCGCTTTTGTGGTACAATGACTTGCTATGTATTTAAAGAAGTTAGAATTACAGGGATTTAAGTCGTTCCCTGAGTATACTCTTATCGAGTTTGACCGCGGTATGACCGCTGTTGTAGGACCTAACGGAAGCGGTAAGTCCAACGTTACCGATGCCGTAAGATGGGTTCTTGGTGAGCAGAGCGTCAAGTCTTTAAGAGGCGGCAAGATGGAAGATGTTATCTTTAACGGTACTTCCGTCAAGAAAGCCATGAACTATGCCGAAGTCACAATGACTCTCGACAATTCTGATAAATATGTAGATACAGAGTACGATGAGATCGAGATCACCAGAAGACTGTACAGGTCAGGTGAATCCGAATATCAGATCAATAAGGTCAATTGCAGATTAAAGGATATAGTTAATCTGTTCTTCGATACAGGTCTTGGTAAGGATGGTTATTCCATCGTCGGTCAGGGCCGTGTTGATGATATCCTTTCACCTAAGTCTGAGGACAGAAGACGTGTTATCGAGGAAGCTGCAGGTATCACTAAGTTTAAGTCGAGAAAAGAAGAGGCTGAGAGAAAGCTGGCTTCAACTGAGCAGAACCTCCTCCGCATTGATGACAGACTTAATGAACTGACAGAGCGTGTAGGCCCTCTTAAGGAACAGGCAGAAAAGGCTACTGAATACCATAGAGCTTATGAGCAGCTTAAGAATGCGGATATAAGCCTTCTTGTCAGACGTATCAATGATGCGACTGAAGCCATGGGCGATTATGTTGATGTTCTGGCTCAGGTTCAGACTGAGATCAAGGAGCAGGAAGACAGATACCTTGAACTGCGTAATTCCAACAGTGATCTTAATGAGAAGTCTGAGCAGCTTGATACGCAGATTGAAGATAAGAGACAGGAACTGTCGGATCTTACAGAAGAGATGCATGATCTTAATGCCGATATCAAGGTAGATGAAGAGAAGGTATCTTCCATCAAGACAAAGATCGAGCAGACAGCAGCTGCTGAGAATGATATAAGCGAAGATATCATTCGTTTGGAGAATGATTATAAGGGCAGAATAGCAAAAGCTGACGAACTGCTCGATAAGGCTAACGAAGAGAAGAAGAAGACCGAGAAGCTCGAAGAAGAGAAAGAGACTCTTTTAAATGAATTCCGTGATTCTGAGAAAGCTATGAGCGATCTTCGTAAGTCCATCGAAGATAAGACAAAACAGATCAATGAGTCACAGGGTAAGATCGATACCGCTAACGGTCAGATAACTTCTTTGCAGGACAGAATCAAGGAGCTCACTGAATCACGTGAAGCTTCCAGAAAGATCAAGGAAGAGCTTGATCAGAAGATCGAGCAGGCTGAGAAGCTCTGGCGTGAGATGATGGAGAAAGAGGGCGAAGTAACCTCTGACATCCAGGAAAGAAACGAGAAGCTTGTTGATATCAAGAAAGAAGAGAGCACTCTTCTTGAGAAGCATGAGGAACTTACAAGACAGTTCCTTCAGGATAAGTCCAAGCTTAAGACATTAAAGGATCTCGAGAGCCGTAAGGAGGGATATCAGGAATCCGTAAGAAGACTCCTTGATCATCTTGATAAGAATGCATCGCTTAAGAAGAAGCAGATAGGTGTTCTTGGTGACCTTATCTCAACTGATAAGAAATACAATACTGCCATCGAGATTGCTCTCGGTAATGCCATTCATAATGTTGTAACTAAGTCAGAGCAGGATGCTGCTGACCTTATTAACGAACTTAAGGTTAATAAGCTCGGAAGAGTTACATTCCTTCCTATAGACAACATCAGACCCCGAGAGCTTGAGCCTATGATCTACCATAGTGCTTCCAAGCAGAGCGGATTTATTGATATTGCAGATAATCTTATAAAGAATGATAAGAGTCTTGATGACATTGTCTCTAATCTCCTCGGCAAGATAATCATCTGTGAGGATATGGACAGCGCAAGAGGTATCGCTAAGGCAATCTCATATCAGGCTAAGATAATCACATTGGATGGAGATTCCATCAATGCTGGCGGTTCGCTTACCGGTGGTTCCATAAGAAGAGAAGCAACCGGTATCCTCGGTCGTGCTGAAGAGATAAAGAACCTTGAGAAGGGTCTTGTTAAGAAGGAGCAGGAGCTTGCTGTTATCGAGGCTAAGAGACAGGATGTAGATTCTCAGGTTGGTGACATCGAGAAGGAACTTGCACAGCTTGATGAGCAGCTTAAGTACTTCTCTGTCGAGAGAGCGAAGGCTGAATCTGAGTATAAGAATCTTGGTGTAAGACGTCAGGAACTGGCTGATTCCGTAACTGAAGGTGAGAAGCAGCTCCATCAGATATCTGTTGATAAGTTAAGACTTGAAGATGATATCGCTGAGTACACACAAATCATCAAAGAGATCGAGAATGAGATCGCCGATTATCGTGACAATATCGATAAGAACGATAATGAGACTCGTGAGTTTAATGAGAAGCTCGATAAGTTAAGAGAGAAGATTACTGAAGGAAAGACAGCTTCCGAGAGAATTCTTGCTGAAAGAAACGGTGTTCTCGACCTCGCTTCTCACATCAAGGATGAGATTAATAACAGAAAGAAGAACCTCGATGATTCCCAGAAGGCAAGAACGACTGATGCCGCTATGTTGGCAAGCCTCATCGAGGGTATCGAAGGTAAGAAGGCTGTTAAGGAAAAGCAGCAGCAAAGCTTCCAGGCAATGTCTGAGCAGATAAGAAAGCTTTCCGAGCAGAAGGATGAAGTTGACGGCAAGCTCAAGGGCTTCTTTGAGAAGAGTGCTGAGATGAATGATATCCTCACACGTCTTCGCAATAAGGAGAATGGCATTGTCTCCAGAAATGAGAAGCATATCAACGATATCGATATCTCCAAGAACCGTCTGTGGGAAGACTATGAAGTTACATACGATAACGTTAAGGATGAGTATCCTCCTTGCACTAATATCAATGAGTCCACAAAACTTATCACAAGTCTCAAGAATAAGATTAAGGCTTTGGGCCCTGTAAACCTCAACTCCATCGAGGAGTATCGCGAGGTTAACGAGAAGTTCGAGTTCATCACAGGTCAGCGTAACGATATCTATAAGGCTAAGACGGATCTTGAGAAGGTTATCTCTGACCTCGTTACAGAGATGAAGGAACAGTTCATCAAGAACTTCACGACAATTAATGAGAACTTCAAGACTGTATTTACAGACCTCTTTAACGGCGGCAGTGCCGAGATACTGTTGAGCGACACAGATGATGTACTTAACTGTGCTATTGAGATCAAGGCTCAGCCTCCGGGAAAGAAGCTTCAGAGCTTAACGCTGCTGTCGGGTGGTGAGAGATGTCTTACGGCTATTGCTTTGCTTTTCGCTATACTGCAGCTCAGACCGTCGCCGTTTGTTATCCTCGATGAGGTCGAGGCTGCTCTCGATGACGTTAACGTAAGCCGCTTTACAGACTTCGTAAGACGTTACACCGTAAGGTCGCAGTTCATCCTCGTAACCCATCGAAAAGGTACTATGGAAGCGTGTGACCGCATGTACGGCGTAACCATGGCTGAGAGAGGTATCTCTAAGATACTTTCTATGAGGATCGGAGATTAATAATGGGTTTATTTGATTCCTTTAAAAAGGGTCTTGCTAAGACACGTGACTTCTGGGCGGCCGAGTGGGTTAAGACTACGGCTTCTCACGGCAAGTTCGATCAGGATATGCTCGATGAACTTGAAGAGCTTATGGTAAGAGCTGACTGCGGTGTGCCTGCCAGTGAAGACGTTATATCGTACGTTAAGAATTATATAAAGACTACAGGTGATGATTCGAATGATGGTGTCATGAAGGCGGTCAAGACAAGAATCACTGAGATCTTAGGCGAGATGAAGACTATCGAGATAGTTCCGGGTAAGCTCAATATCATCCTTATGGTTGGTGTTAACGGTACGGGTAAGACAACAACTGCAGGTAAGCTCGCACTTAAGTATAAGTCTGAAGGCAAGAAGGTTATCATGGCTGCTGCTGATACGTTCAGAGCTGCAGCTGTTGAACAGCTTAAAGAGTGGGGAAAGAGAACTGAGACGGCAGTTATCGCACATGAAGAAGGTTCTGATCCCGCTTCTGTAGTATATGATGCTGTTGCCGCTGCAAAGGCCCGCGGAAGTGATGTTCTTATCGTTGATACTGCAGGAAGACTTCATAATAAGAAGAATCTTATGGAAGAGCTTTCAAAGATTAACAGAATAATTGACAGGGAAGCTCCCGATGCTAATAAGAAGTCTATATTGATCATTGATGCTACAACAGGTCAGAATGCTGTTCTTCAGACAGAGGCATTCTCTGAAGCAGTTGATCTTGATTATCTTGGAATTACAAAGCTTGATGGTTCTGCAAAGGGCGGTGTTGCCATTGCTGTATCGTATCTTGCTAAGGTTCCGATCGTTCTCGCTGGATTGGGTGAGGGCGTAGAAGACCTGATGGATTTTGACCCTCAGGCTTTTGCAGATGCTTTGATTGACACTTAAAAGCACCTGTGATATTATTCGAAAGCTTGCCGTGACGCAGAAAAAGGGCTTGTCCGCCTCTTCCGCAGTCACCGGTGAATAATAATTATAGATGGAGGACAACACAATGGCACAGATTGACAAGGCTGCAATCATCAAAGAGTATGCAACTCACGAGGGTGACACAGGATCCCCTGAGGTACAGATCGCTATCCTTTCTGCAAGAATTAACCTTCTTACAGAGCACCTCAAGGTTCACAAGGGTGACCACCACTCCAGAAGAGGTCTTCTCATGATGGTTGGTAAGAGAAGAGGTCTCCTTGAGTATCTTCAGAAGATCGATATCGAGAGATACAGAGCTATAGTTGCAAAGCTTGGCTTGAGAAAGTAATATCTCGACAGTTAAGAACTATTAGGACCGCCTGCAGGCGGTCCTTTGTTTTTACACAATTATTTGTTATATTTAATTATCAATAATATTTAACTTTGGGGGTTGAGTATGAAGTGGGCTAAAGGGCTTTCCTTGTTTTGTATGTCCGCACTTCTTCTGTCAGGGTGTTCAAGTACAGTTGATACACCGCTTATTGAACCTGATGAGACAGAGGTTGTTGAGACGGGACCAGTCAGGCCTCAGGATGATTACTACCGTTATGTAAACGGTGAGACTTTGGCTGATGCAGAGTTTATGTATGGCAGAAGTTCGGCTGCTGATGCAAGTGACTCTGAGATGGTCATTGAACAGGTAAATGGGATTATTCTGGAAGTTGCTGCAGGTTCAGGGTATCAATCCGGTACAGAGGAGTATCTAATCCAGAATTTGTATAACCTGTATATGGATTATGATTTTGCTAATGCACCGGTTCCGGAAGAACTCGATCAGCTCTTCAGAGAGATTGACGGTATAACAACTGTTGAAGAACTCTTACAGACAGATGCCCGTGTTTATCGAGATTATGCAGTGCCTACACTGTTTGGCATGGGTATTTCTTTGAATCTGCACGGACAGTATGATGCTGTACTTGTATTCCCGCAGATATCCGGTGTTCTTAATGCTGATTTTGCTGAATTGCTTGGTTCATATAATGCTCTTGATAATATCAGAGACTATTCCAGTGATTGCCTTCAGGCTCTTGGCCATGAGGAAGAGGAAGCTGATCAGATAGGTACAGACCTTGCGTATCTGGCTCTTGACGTTTTTGAAGCTTCCGATCGCGAACAGTTGGAAAGCTCTGATCATGCTTCGTATTATCAGTCGTATTCTTATGATCAGATAGCCGGAATTCTTACTAATGTTGATTTTGAATCTTATCTCACGAATATGGGTGTTGATACGTCAGTGTGTGACGAATTCGGCATTTACGATCCCGGACAGCTAACTGCTATAAATGGTATTCTTGTTCAAGATAATCTCGAGGCACTTAAGGCTTTGGAGATAGGAAAGATAATGGATTTCTATCGAGACTTCGTTTATCAGGGTTATGAACCGTTGCACGGATATGCATCCAGCTTCTATGGTGACCCTTCTGAAAATGCCTTAAGCGTAATTCGTTCGGAATATGGTTCTTTGATCGATCCTCTTTATGTAGAGCAGTATTATGACGAGGAGACAGATGAAGCCTTAAGGGATATGTGTGATGACATAATGGATCAGTACAGGATCCTTATCACCAACGCTGATTGGCTGACTGAAGATACAAGGCAGGGGCTGCTTAATAAGCTTGATAATATGATAGTGGTGACCGGTACTGATGTTGAAAGACTGGATGCTACTGTCTTTGATGATGTTGATACAAGCAGTTATTTTACATTCATGAAGACTTACAGGGCTTTGGAAAATCAGTATATGGCTGGTTACATGAATGAAGAGGTTCCCAGGACGTTAATTCAAATGCTGATGTTTGAGGTTAATGCTTGTTATGTTCCATCATTGAATAACATAACCATCTGTGTTGCTTCGACCAATGAACCATTTTTCGGAATTGATAATGATTATTATTCTAATCTTGGAGGTCTTGGCAGCATTATAGCTCATGAGATTGGTCATGCATTTGACAGCAATTGCATCCTCTATGATGAGAATGGTGTTTATGATCCGTCTTGGATCGCTCCTGAAGATATAGATGCCCTGAATGCCAGAAACGAACAAGCAGTAAGTTATTTTGAAGATAACTTTATAATCTTTGGCATCTATCATGTTGACGGAGAGCAGACTCTGGGCGAGAACTATGCGGATCTTGGCGGTCTTGAAGCTATCGCCGGTATACCTGAGACCGAAGAGCAGTTCCAGACTATGTTCGAAGCTTATGCAAGATCTTGGTGCAGCAAGGTGGTTGATGAGGGATTGATACAACAGATAGCATCTGATGAACATAGTCCTGCTTGGATTAGAGTTAATGCGATGCTCTCAACACTTGATGCATTCTACGAGACATACGATGTTCAGGAAGGCGACGGCATGTATATTCCTCCTGAGAACCGGATCACGAGATGGTATTAAGGAGGTGAAGAATAATGAATATATTAGTTAAGACAACCCTCCGTAATATCATCGGCAAACCGTTGAGATCTTTTATCGTTATATTCTCGATATTTGTATGTGCTGCAGCTGCTTTGTTCTGCTTTGACCTGTCGATAGCAAATAATACACTGATGGACAAGTTGTTTAAGACTATGGCCGGTGAGGGAGATATCAGTGTTTCCTTAGGCTATGTTGATCTGTCGCGTCTGCCTGAAGATTTCCCGGAATACGATAGTGTGACTTACAGAATGTTTCAGGAAATTAAGTATTCTGATGTAGAAGGCGAGTATTATGTCGCACATGCTGACAGAGTAAGAGTCAACAGTATTGACATTGATGAGGCTATCCGTATGGATCTTGTCTCGGGACCTCTTGAACTCGGTGACGGGCAGGTAATCGTTACAGAGTCTTTTGCAAACACTTATGAATGTGATATCGGAGATACTATAATTCTCCACGATAAAAACGGTGAACCTGTTGAACTTGAGGTTGTAAACATTGTTCCTACAAGCACATTCAATCTCATGAGACGCGGTAGAGCCTGCATAGTTAATGAGAATACAGGTGATGTTTTAAGTGCGGGAGCAGACGTAACACCTGTTTATATCTTTAACATTATTGATGATTCAAGAATTGATGAAGCCGAGAGTATTCTGCGTAATACTTATGCAGATTGTACAGTCTCCAGATTGGCCCCCACCGAATCCTTGACGGAAGGCAACGGTGAGATGATGGGTGTTATGATCATGATCTTCTCGATAACGTTCCTTTTGGTCATCTTCGTAACGGCTTCTCTTTGCCAGATGATAGTTTCTGAGCGAATGTCTTATATCGGTACATTAAGGAGTTTGGGATTAAGTGCACGTACGACAAGCTTTATCCTTCTTATCGAGAATGTATTTTATGCGCTCATAGGAAGCATCCCTGCTGTTATCATTTACGTTCTTATAAGAGATAATCTGATGGGGACTTTGATTCTTACACCGGAATACAACAACAAAGACATATTGCCGTCGCTTTCGCCGCTTCTTGTAATAGGTGTTATCATCGGAGCTGTTGTTATCGAGTGCATCATACCTTTAAGAGCTCAGTTCAAGGCTTTGAAGGTATCGATAAGAGATATCATTTTTGATAACAGAGATACAGAGTATAAGCTCAGCAGATTCGGTATGGTTCTTGGCATAATACTTGCTATTGTCGGAATAGTTACTTTCTTTATGAGAAATAACATCTTCCTGGCATCAGTCTGCCTTATCTGTTCTGTTCTTGCTTTATCGTTCCTTTTCCCTTTGTTGCTCAAGAAGATTACTTCTGCTATACAAAAGTCTTCGAGAAAGAATGACAAAGAAAGATGGGCGCTTGCCGCTGTTGAAGCGGGAGCCCGTAAGAGCGCAGTCGGAAGCGGTGTATTGTGTGTTACGACTTCAACCATGTGTATCATAATCTTTACTATCGCGATGTCGATTATGGGATATTTCGGATTTGATAAGTATGACTGCGATGTCGTTCTGGATGCTACCAAGGAGTCTACATACTATACCTTTATTGAACGTATGGACGGCGTAACGGACTCTGAACTTATCTATTCGATTGGCAGTTTTGTAACGATCAACGAGATAGATAGCTATGTTGAGTTCTATGGTATGCCTGAAGGTGGTTTCAAGATGTATACAGGCTTCGCGGATGTTCCTTCATCCGTTCCTGAAGGTTCGCTTCTTCTTGAGAATGGCTGGGCTACAAGAAACAATATCAATGTAGGGGATACTGTCGCGATTGTTTTGAATCCTAACGGAGTAATCCCAATCGAGCAAAACTACACCGTAAGCGGTTTGTTCAAAAACCTCGGTTCAGCCACAGCTGAGAATTCAGTAATAATGGCTGAAAATGATTACATTACATTGTTCCATGACACTCCCGGTATGGTACTTATCAGATGTGAGAATCCTGATATGATAGCTTCACAGATCAATAAGTACGGAGTAGGTCTGTTCGATTCGTGTAAGACTGTCGAGCAGATACACGCTGAAGAGGCTTCGAGTTATTCTTCTCTTACAAAAGTATTCATTGCTATTATCGGAGTAGCACTTGGTATGACGATCATCGGTATGACCAGTAACCAGTTGATCGGATTCGAAGGAAGAAGAAAAGAATGTGCTGTTATGCTTTCGACATCGATGAGTAAGAAAACACTTGTAAGCATTCTCTTCCGTGAGTCATTCCTTTCTGCGGTGATATCCGGTACTACAGGACTTGTGGTTGGCTCGATACTTATATATGTAATTAAAACAGCACTTACAAGTTCACCGACGTTGTATTTGCCGATAGAGTACAAGCCTCTTTCTATGATCCTTATGTGGATCGGCATGATACTTATATTCTCATTGACGGTACTGTTCCCGATAAGGAGCCTCAATAAGATGAAGATTTCTGAACAGATCAAGTGCGAGTAATAGGAGACATATATGGAAAAGATTATTGAAGTAAAAAATGTAAGTAAGTCATTCGGTAAGGACACGAGCCTTAATCAGGTTCTGAAGGGAGCTTCCTTTGATGTTGAGGAGGGAGAGTTCGTATCACTCATGGGTGCATCCGGATCGGGAAAGTCCACTCTTCTGTATCTTATTGGAGGGTTGGACAAAGATTTTGAGGGTAATATCAGCCTTTGCGGTAAGGATATCGGTTCTTTGAAAGATGCGGAACTGTCCGATCTGAGAATTGAGAACGTAGGATTCATCTTCCAGTTCTATAATCTCATCATGAACCTTAACGTCGAGGACAATATTCTTCTTCCTGCAACAGTTAACGGCAAGAAGAGAGCTGATCTTGAGAAGGCATTGGACGAGATCCTCGAGATAACAGGTCTGACTGAGAAGCGTAAAGCTATGCCCGCAACTCTTTCAGGCGGTCAGCAGCAGAGAGTTGCAATCGCAAGAGCCTTGCTCGCTACGCCTAAGGTAATCCTCGCTGACGAGCCTACCGGTAACCTCGATTCTAAGTCGACCAAGGAGATCATGGAGCTGTTCGCCAGACTTAATAAGGAGAAGGGCATGACGATCCTTCAGGTTACTCACTCTGATGATACTGCCAAGTACGGTACAAGAACCGTAGTCATCGACAGCGGAAAGATCGTTGATGCTGGTAAATAATGAGATTTTGCCCATAACCGCATATAATAGGTCAAAATTAGCTCAAAAAATGAACGGACTGCCTCAAACAGTCCGTTTATTCGTATTGTTCTGACACAATATATTGTTATGATATAATTGCTTGATATGAAAATATGGGGGTAAGCATGGCTCGTAAGTCAGATTACGGTAACGACAGCATCACGATGCTCAAGGGTGCTGACAGAGTAAGAAAGCGTCCGGCGGTTATATTCGGTTCGGACGATCTCGAAGGTTGTATTCATTCCTTCTTCGAGATCCTGAGTAACTCAATTGATGAAGCCCGTGAAGGTCACGGTAAAGAGATAATAATTACAAGATTTAAGGATGGCTCACTGCAGGTCGAGGACTTCGGCCGTGGTATTCCGCTTGATTTTAACCCTAAGGAGAACCGTTATAACTGGGAGCTCGTTTACTGTGAGCTCTATGCAGGTGCCAAGTACGATAACAACGCTCTCGGCGATTATGAGTATTCACTCGGCCTTAACGGTCTCGGTGCATGTGCCACACAGTACTCATCCGAGTTCTTTGAGGTAACCGTATTCAGAGATAAGACTAAGTACTCTCTTTCTTTTCGCAAAGGAGAGGTAGTAGGCGAGCTTCAACAGGAGCCCTACAGGTTTAAGAGAACCGGTACTATCCAGAGATGGAAGCCGGATCCTGAAGTATTCACGGACACCGTTATCCCTTACGAGAGACTGCGCGACATCGTTAAGAAGCAGTCTGTTGTAAACGGCGGTATCGAGTTTAAGCTTATAGATGAGGCTCTTGGTACTGAAGAGACTTTCGTATGCCCGGACGGTATCGCAGGCTTCTGTGAAGAGCTTTCACAGATGAAGCAGTTTACAGAAGTTTACAGATTCGACGGCGAAGGCAACGGCCGTGATGCCGATGACCGACCTGTATATAAGTGTAAGGCTGAAGTAGCTTTCTGCTTTAATAATGAAGTCAATGAGATGCAGTATTTCCACAACTCGAGTTTCCTCGAGCATGGCGGATCTCCTGACAGAGCTGTAAAGAATGCTTTCCTTTATGCCGTTGATAAAGAGATTAAGGCAAGAGATAAGTACAAGGCTAACGAATCCAAGATCAAGTTCGAGGATATCCAGGACTCGCTTATCATCATCACATCGACTTTCTCCACTCTGACTTCTTATGAGAACCAGACAAAGAAGGCTATTAATAACAAGTTCATTCAGGACTTCATGACTGACCTCATTAAGAGAAATCTTGAGGTCTGGTTCATCGAGAACAAGCAGCAGGGCGATAA
>JAEEGL017424675.1_pt1 | contig 19870 bp, 18 predicted proteins | sample 9134231 | NCBI WGS metagenome assembly JAEEGL01 (sample SAMN16246548, study PRJNA631951) | gut metagenome | biome: gut microbiome; feature: rumen; material: fiber-attached | host: Bos | place: Iran: Karaj | collected 2018-10 | reverse complement strand
TACAACATCGGCGGCGGCCAGCCCGAGAACCTGCTGGACTTTGTCAATATCCTCCAGGAGGAACTCGTCCGCGCCGGCGTACTCCCCACGGACTACGACTTCGAGGCCCATAAGGAACTCGTGCCCATGCAGCCGGGAGACGTCCCCACCACCTATGCCGATGCCTCCGCCCTCGAGCGGGATTTCGGCTTCACGCCCAAAATCACGCTTCGGGAAGGACTTCGGAAATTCGCCGAATGGTATAAAGAATACTATCAGTAATGCAGTATCACATTTTTAGTCCCTACCGCGTCTGCCCTTTAGGCGCCCATGTGGATCACCAACACGGGTTGGTGACGGGGTTCGCTATTGATAAGGGCGTAGACTTGTGGTTCGATGTCAGGGAGGATAGCAAGGTCATCCTAGATAGCGAGTCTTTCACCGGTCATGTGGAGTTTGATATCGCTACCCCCACCCTGGTAAAGCAGGGGAACTGGGGCGATTATGCACGCGGTGCCAAGTTCGCGCTTCAGAAGCGGTTCAAACTCTCCCGCGGCATTTGCGGCACCATCAAGGGATCACTGCCGGTTGGTGGGCTTAGCAGCAGCGCAGCCGTTCTCATCGCATACGTGATGGCCTTCGCCAAGGCCAACAACTTCAGCCTGGAGCCTTTCGAGGTGGCGAAGATTGCTTCTGAGGCTGAACGGGAGTATATCGGTTTGAACAATGGTTTGCTGGATCAGGCTAGTATTGCCCTGGGGAAGAAGGATCATCTACTTATGCTTGACTGTGAGTCCAACGAATACCGGCTCATCCCGAAGGCGGCCAATATGCCGGATTTCGAGCTTGGGATCTTCTTCAGCGGACTTACTCGGAGTCTGGTGTCCAGCGATTACAACCTTCGCGTCACGGAGTGCAAGACGGCCGCGTGGATCGTTCAGGCCTTCGAAAACGTGCCCCTGAAGACTCACGACAAGACCTTCCTGCGGGATGTCCCTGAGAGCATGTACAAGCGTCACCGCGACGAGATGCCGCCTCGCTTTGCTCGGCGCGCCGAGCACTTCTACGGCGAGCACAAACGCGTCCGCGAAGGCATCACAGCCTGGGAGACCGGCAACTTGGAATGGTTCGGCTCCGTTAGCAAGGCCAGTTGCGATTCCAGCATCCACAACTACGAATGCGGCAGCCCCGAGCTCCAGGCCATCTACCAGGCCATGCTCACCACCGCTGGCATCTACGGCGGCCGCTTCTCCGGCGCTGGCTTCAAAGGCGCCTGCATCGCCCTGGTCGATCCGGCCAAGAAGGAAAGCATCGAGAAGGAGATTACGGGGAAGTACCTGGCGCAGTTCCCGCAGTATCGGGAGTCGTTCAAGGTGTATTTCTGCAAGAGTGATGATGGGGCGAGATTCGTATAGAGTCTTTAACTTAACCAAACTACTTTAACACGATAATAGTTTACCATGATAATCGCAGTAGCAGGAATCGGCTTTGTTGGCCTCTCGATCTCAACTCTGTTCTCGCAGCGGCACTCGGTTGTGCCCGTGGACGTCATCCCCCAAAAGGTAGAGAAGATCAATCGCAAGGAAAGCCCCATCCAGGACGGGATTACCTTTTTCGGCTCCCGCGTCGTGAACGACCTCGCCGCATTCAAGATTCAGTCGCATGCCATCATTGCCAACAGATATTATGAAACCCTGGATGATGTCGCAGAGAAGGTCTATTCAAGAGATATTATTAAACGAGATTGAGCATTGCAATATGAGTTATTTTCGGAACGACAGAAAAGTAGTAAGTCCAGAAGAAAGAAAAGCCATTCAACTAGAAATGCTATCTTCATTCGATACCTTTTGTCGGGCTTATCAAATTAGGTATTCGCTTGCATACGGCACTTTATTAGGCGCAATTCGACATAAAGGATTTATCCCCTGGGATGATGATCTAGATATTATGATGCCCATCTCCGATTTGTGGGTTGTGAGAGATCTTTTGAATTCTGATATTATGGAGTATCGCGACGTGTTTACCCATGATTCATACGAGTATGGATTCTCTCGATTAATTCATAAGCAGTCTTTCTCGAAAGTCGGTTTAGTTGCTAGGAGTTATGGCGTAAATATAGACGTATATCCTGTCTATACCGTTCCTGACGAATCCGAGCTTTTAAACAAATACATACAAGATGTAAACAAGTATTTACGGATTCGTATGTTTCTTAAGAAGTGGCGTTCAAGAATAATTCGAGTATTACCTATCAAGAATATCCCTTTCTTTTCTTTCTACGTAAAGCGCTTTGCGGAAGTGTGCTATCAGTATGCCACTCAACCATTTCATCATTATATGTGCGCAGGAATGCCTGAAGATATTTCTTGTGTCTATGATAGGAATCTATTTGATGAAGTAATTGATGTCGAGTTTGAAGGTAAAACATTTATGGCAATTTCAGATTATGACTATTTTTTGACAAATAGATATGGAGATTATATGACCCCTCCGCCCAAGGACGAGCAGACGCCTCGTCATTCAACCACATATTATTGGTGTTAGGTATGAGTGAGAGAAAAGCTTGGATTGATTCATTAAGGGCATTGGCCATTTTATTGGTTATTTTTGGGCATCAAGTCGGTGGTGGTGTTTTCCCCAGTTTTTTTTCATTTACGAGTCCAATCAAGATGCCTCTTTTTTTTGCGATTTCTGGATATCTGTATCGCAAAAAAAGAATCGGTATATTCTATAAAGATGTTTTATTTAGGTTGATTATCCCGTGGCTAGTTTTAGGAGGATTTCCGTGCCTTTTGTCCACTCCATTTTATGGAGTGTTTCATACAAAGGACTTTCTTATTAAACTACTTATTGGAAAAGTCTTTTGGTTTATGCCATGTTTCATTTTGGGGCTGATTATTCATGATGCTATTATTAGAATAAGTCGTACCTCCTGGCATGTTATTGGGCTTTCTACATTAGCCATGTTGCTTGGGTTTATAGCCGATAGGGAAGGGCTTGGTGAAATAGGAATGATTAATCGTGCATTCGTCGTCCAAGTGTTTTTTCTCATCGGATCCCTGTTTAAACAGAAAGAAAAGGTTTTAATTGATACTAATTGGTGTTATCTCGCTTTTTTTGCAGTATTATACATCGCGCTGTGTATGTATGGCCATTTCAAGTACCCTGGGGACTGTATTGATGTCCATTTAAATCGGTATTTTGATTTTCCTTTAAACATGTTTTGTGTTTATTTAGGTTGTTTTCTTTTTTTTACTGTTTTTTGCAAATTGAACATCGGATCTCGCCTTTTATCGTTTCTTGGCTCAAATACTCTCGTTTTGTATATGTGGCATGGATACGCAATTAGTTTGATTTTGATGATTCTCAAACGAGTAGGTTTTTCTTTTTCACCTTCTATTCTATCTGGACTAGTCCTGACGATTGGAGCATGCGTCATTTGTGGTGGCTGTTCTTTCGTTTTGAATCGTTTTTGTCCGTGGACCGTTGGGAAGAAAAGATAAGTTCTCCATGAATTCTTCGAATACAGAAAAGGTTATAAAGGGCATTTCATCCCAGACTCTAGTTACTGTTTTACTGGGGGTAGTTGAGATTGTCTCTTTTTCCATAATGTCCAGGTTATTGACTAAAGATGACTTTGGGTATTATGCGGCCATAACTGCCATTACTACGGTTTTTGCCAGTTTTTCAGAGACAGGAATAGGTGCGGCTCTCGTTCAAAAGAAAGAAATCACCAGAGAGTATATTAATAATGCTTTTTCTTTGAGTCTGCTTTTTGGTCTTTTTATTTCAGGCTTATTGCTTCTTTTGGCGAAACCATTATCAGCAATAACTATTGACCATGCACTTGTGACTCCTCTTATGTTAATGTCAATTACATTGTTATGTAATTGTCTTACTTCGGTAAACATAAGTATAATGCAGCGGAACCTCCAGTTCCTACGAATCGGACTAGTTCATCTTGTTTCCCTTATAGTTACAACCTCTATCGCTATCATTCTTGCAATTAAGGGTTTCGGTTTTTATGCAATTCTTGTTAAGGCGATTCTTGGTTCCATTTTAACGTTAGTGATTTCTTTTTTTTGTTGCGGAGTCAAGTTCAGATTCCGTTTAGAAATCAATACGATTCGTTCCATATTTAACTTTAGTGGGTGGTTAATGGCAAGTGTTTTTTTTAGAAACTTTGCTCAGCAAGCAGATCGTTTATTAATGGGACGGCTTCTATCTGTTACATCTTTGGGCGCATATAATAGACCGAAAGAGTTCATCAATCAGATCTCATCAAAACTGAATGGGATTTTTGATACGGCACTTTTCCCTATCCTATCTGGGATTCAAGACAATAAAGCAAGTATGGCAAAAGCCTACAAAACATCTCTATACTATATGAATATCTTTTCAATAGTATTAATGATGGGTTTTATCTTTAATAGTGAGTTAATTATACGCATTTTTCTTGGAGAATCATGGCTTGATATTAAATCCGTTTTCATCGTATTGTCTGTTTCATTGCTTTTTAATATTGATGGTCGATTAGTAGATTGCTATTTCCGTAGTTTGGGGTTGACAAAACAACAGTTCTTTTTTCGCATTCTTGAACTTGTCATTCAGGTGATTGCCCTTATTATCGGCTCCTATTGGGACATATTTGGAGTTGCGATTTCCGTTGTCTTTGCCAGTGCCGTTATGATTGTTGTAAAGTTAATTTACTTGTCTTCATGGATTAATTTATCCACGATTGAGACGATAACAACTATCATTCGAGCTTGGAAGTGCGCATTATTCATCATCCCATTTATGACCGTTAGTGTTATTCTTTTCCCCCATTCGTGGATATGGAATAGCATCTCCTTTGCATTGTTCTGCTTACTCTTGATACTTTGCTTTTTAATCTTTCCTAATTCTGTCGGGAAGATGTATAAGAATAATGCTTATTTAGGTGTAATGAATTATCTTCAAAAGAAAGTATTTCGGAATAAAGGAGGGGTATCGTAATTCTGATGATACTTGAATAGTCAAAAGCTTTTATCGATAATTGTATGAAAGAACTAATAAAACCGGTCAGTTTGTATTCTATTCTTTGGTGTCTTTATTATTGTCTCTTGGCAACGACATCTGAGGGCGGACGCCTAACCAGGTTATTGTTGTTTACTATTCTTATTATTTCTTTTTACTGTTTTGTTCGGGTTTCTTTTTTGAGAAAACCTTCATATTTTAAAGGCTTAACAGCGTTATTTGCCCTATTTACGCTTTATGGCATCTTTAGGTTTTTTGATACACCTATTGTTATTAACGCTTCCGTATATCAGCCTTTGAATTTTCTGAAGAATGCATTTGTTTCATTATTACCACTATATGCATACTACTACTTTTCCATAAAAGGACAGATTACCGACAAATGGTTTTTAATCTGGACATTCATTTTCCTCGCCGTAGTTATTTACTGCTTTTATGGCGCTGGTGCGAAATACTGGGGAGTATCAATTAAAGATTCTTTAGGGCAAGAATTCACAAATAATACGGGCTATTTATTCGTAGGCTTGTTTCCATTGGCGGTTTTTCAGAAAAAGCCAATACTACGTTATGGCTTGTTTGCAATTCTTCTTGTGTTTGTTTTTATGTCAATGAAAAGGGGGGCATTGATATGTTCAGGCGCTATGCTTCTCTATGCTTTTTGGTATTATTCTCATAATTCTTCAAAGAGGAGAAAGATTCTTATAGTATGCGGGGGCCTTTTGGCATTAGTGGGGATGTTCTACCTCGCACGTTTCTTTGTAAATAATAGTGAGTATTTTGTTCAACGGATTAGTGACACTATGGCTGGGGAGTCTAGTCATAGAGACGTCTTGTTTTCAAAGATTTGGGAAGAGTTTAAGATTTCTTCTTTCTGGGCAATCTTGTTTGGGCATGGTGCGGATAGTACGATTCGGTTATGTGGGCAATTAGCTCATAATGATTGGCTTGAAATTCTTTTTAACCATGGAATATTTGGGATTATAATCTACATTATTTACTGGAAGTGTTTTATTCGGTCTTCGAGAATGGGGAAGATGATTCAACCAGTTTATTTGGCTATGATCATGGTGCTCATAAACACTTTTTTAAAGTCATTATTCTCAATGTCTATTAACGACATTCCTTTTTACGAATCGTGTATTTTGGGGTATTGTTTGGCTTTAGTCCAAGAGAAGAATTATAATTAGTTGTTTGTTTATGAACAATCGTAAAACGATTACGGAGTTTCTTTCACATGCGGCGTTAAGCATATGGGACCATTTAGCCCCAATAATAAAGTCAGATGTTTTTTTTATTTTTGTTCGTTATTTTATTAAACTCGGGAGGTTTCCAAATCTACGGAATCCGAAACGTTTTACCGAAAAGCTTCAATGGCTAAAAATCCATGATCATAATCCGGATTATATTTCTTTAGTTGACAAGTCATTAGTTAAAGAGAGGATTCGACGTGCTATTGGAGAAGAGCACGTTATCCCTACAATTGGCCTATGGAATAGTACTAAAGATATTGATTATGGTTCATTACCCAGTAAATTTGTTCTAAAGACAACTCATGCCGGTGGATCCAGTGGTGTTGTTATCTGCAGGGAAAAACAACGGTTCAATGTTTCTCAAGCCAACAAACAATTAGAGAAGTCCCTTAAAACCAATACGTATCTTGTTAATCGGGAGTGGCCTTATAAGGGAGTTGAGCATAGAGTTTTAGCAGAGGTCTATCTTGAAGACAATTCGGGAGACTTAAAGGATTATAAGTTTTATTGTTTTAACGGAGAGCCGAAGGTCGTTTTAATTGCAAGTAATCGATTTACTACTCACAATTTTGATTATTTTGACATGGATTTCAATGCTCTGGATATTGTAAGTAAAGATGGTCCAAAGTCTTCTTATCCTATTGACAAACCCGCCAAATTTGAAGAAATGAAGCAGATTGCGACGAAATTATGTCAAGGATTCATTCATGTTCGAATTGATTTGTATTGCTGTAATAATGTGGTGTATTTTGGTGAAGCCACTTTTTATGATAGTTCCGGTTATGATAATATGAATTCCGATAAGTGGGATTTACAGTTTGGAGAGTGGCTTTCATTACCTCAGGAATAGTTTACAAAGAGTTCTTCTTAGGGAAATAGATATCCTTGGTTAATAGTTTATATCATTCATTATTCTCTGTATGAACATTTTGTTTTTTGCAACTAGAATATCTTATGGTGGAGGAGAAAAGGTTCGAAACTGGTTGGTTAAGCAACTTTCCTCTAGAGGGCACACAGTGTTTTATGTTACAGATAAAAATGACTCTGATTATAAAGAGGCACTATTGAAAGAGGGGCTATATGATTTTGTCTCAGTAATAGAGCTCCCTCATTCTTTGAAGAGTAAGAATCCTGTTAGATACTGCCTTGAGCTCAAGCGTATATTTAAAGATAATCGTATCGATTTATTATTGATATTTGGCGGAAGTCTTGTTGAACAACTAATGGCCCGATCTTGTGGAGTGAAAATCATTCTCTCGGAGAGATTCTATAATGGTTTTAGGCCATTCCCTAGCAGGGTTTTAAAGCATCTTCAGTATTTGATTGCTGATGGTTATGTTTTTCAGACACCAGAGGCTTCAAGAATGTATAATCGGCGAGCCACACGAATCGGTTGTGTCATCGCAAATCCAATTATCGATGAGTTACCAGAACCAGAGTTCAAAAACCTTCGAAAAGAGATTGTTAATACAGGACGGCTATGTGATCAAAAAGATCAAGCTACACTAATTCGCGCATTCTCGTTGTTTCACGAATCTCACCGAGATTATAGATTAATCATTTATGGATCTGGAGACTATCGAGAGAGGTTGAATGCATTAATAAATGACCTTAATCTTTCGGATTGTGTGCAAATTGTTTCTGGGGTTTCTGACATTTCTCGCCGAATTAATGGGGCTTCCATGTTTGTACTGAGTTCTAAGGCAGAAGGGATGCCAAACGCATTAATTGAGGCGATGAGTATGGGGGTTCTTAGCATCTCAACTGATTGCCCGGCGTATGGGTCTAGAATGTTGATAGAGAACAATGTAAATGCTGTCTTAGTTCCAGTTGGTGATACTCGAAAAATGGCGGAAGAAATGGTACGCCTCATCGATAATGAAACTCTAGCAGACACTATTCGACATAACGCAGTATTCATTAGAGAGACATTGGATCCTGTGCGAACATCCCAAGCTTGGATGGATTATATTCAGACTATCGTATTATGAAGTTGGCGGTCATCAATACATTGCCTATCCCATCTGGAGAAGCATCTGTTAATCGAATCTTATCCTATTTAAAAGAATTGAGGCGACTAGGAAACGATGTGATCGTTATTTCTTCAGCACAGTCCGTTAATGAACGCGGAGAGACTTCAGGGGTTCCTTTCTTTAATGTTGGGACAAGAACACTATTGGGCTCGTTGTTTAGAATCCTTGCTTTCACAAAGAAAGAGCGCTTTGATGTTATTATTTTAGTCTCTAATTCTTTGTTTTTGATTTATCCGCTTGTGTTTTGGTCCCGTTTATTAAGTATTAAGATAGTTCTGGAAAAAAGCGAATTTCCCTTTGTGTTAATGAATAAAGGACTTTTGAACCGGCTATTTGCTTCATTCTATGTTAATACTACCTATCGTTTATTCGATGGTCTTATAGTTATGACTCGACCGCTAATGGAGTTCTTTTCCAACAAGGTAAGGAAAAAGTGTAAGATGTTGGAGATGCCAATGACAGTTGATACTGAAAGGTTCAATATAGTTCCTTCCGATAATGATTTGGGTGAATATGTCGCGTATTGTGGCAATATGTCAAATAAAAAGGACGGTATTGTAAATCTAATTGAGAGTTTCTTATCTGTTGAGCAATCTCATCCTGATGTTAAATTAGTTTTAATCGGTGGGACTGATGACAAGCATTATCTAGAATGTTTAAAACAGAGAGTTTTAGCACTTGGGCTGAAGAATGTCATTTTTTACGGAAGAGTTTCTAGGGACGAAATGCCATCTTTGTTAATAAATGCTAAAGCCTTATTATTGGCACGCCCATCAAGTTTACAGTCAAAAGGTGGATTTCCCACAAAATTAGGGGAATACCTTTCAACAGGAAAGCCTGTTGTCGTTACAGCTGTCGGTGACATTCCTTTATATCTTAATAGGAAGAATTCATATATAGTACAACCTGATGATAACCATGCATTTGCGTCGGCAATAAATGAGGTTTTAGATAATTACGAAGTTGCTCTTAATGTGGGGAAAGAGGGTCAAATTTTGGCCAAGACGGTGTTTAATGCGCGGGTTCAAGCCAAGAGACTGTTTTTATATTTACAATCACTATGAGAATAGCTCTAATAGGAGATATAGCTCTCTTTGGAAAGATGTCTGTAAAGAATAATCCGGGAATTATGGATTATTTCACTGATGTCGCTAATTATCTTAGCCATTTTGATTATGTGGTTGGTAACTTAGAGACACCTTTCTCGGTCGCAAAGACCACTAAAGGCGCAAAGTCGGCTTTTCTTTATTCTGAAGTTGATAATATCCAAATACTTAAGTTACTTCATATTGATGCGGTTTGTTTAGCAAACAATCATATGTTTGATTTTGGAGAAGAAGGATATGAGACAACAAAAAGCATATTAAAGGACAATGGTATCGATTTTTTTGGAGCAGAAGGAAGGGAATTGAAGATAGAGCATAATGGAGTAAAAATAGCATTTTCCGGTTATTGCTGCTATACAAGTGGTCCTTTAAGATGTGTTCCTTTGGGTTCTTATGGTGTTAATGCATACAATTTATTAACTGTAGAGAAGCGTTTGAGAAGTAACGACTCAGAAGGATTCTTAAACATTGTTGCCGTGCATGCTGGTTTAGAACATGTTAACTATCCTTCTATTGAACACATAAAAGCGGCACGCAAAATGGCCGAAGTTGTGCCTTATATTTATTATGGTCATCACCCTCATGTCATACAAGGTATTGAGGAGTATAAAGGATCTATTATTGCGTATTCATTAGGGAACTTTTGCTTTGATGATATATATACGCAAGCCTCAGGCGACAAACCTTTAATCGCACTTAGTGAGAATAATCGGAATGGTGCTATTCTAGAACTGACCATTGAATGTGGCAAGGTCGTACAATGGGACGAGAGAGTTGTGTACAATTCCAAAGGTAACAAAATGGAATTAGTTGAAATTACTGAGGCGATAAAAGAATATAATGATGCCCTCATTAATTGTGAGCCTAATGTGGTTGCTTATACTCTCAAGAGAAATCAGTTATTAAATGCCTGGGCGAGTGAAAGAAGATCGAAACGCAATATGGCATGGTACCTTAAGCGACTGAGAATCAGGTATTTGCGGATTCTAATTAATGCGAGAAAAAATAGTATTAAGTATAAAAATAACGTTCTAAAATATATAAAGAAATGATTGATTATAAGAGTATTATAAGAAATAAAGAGTTAAGAGTCAGAATTGGTGCGTTCATGAGTTTTATCCCAGATAGGCCATATCTTAAAATGCTCTATTACTTAAAAACAGGGAGACGTTTAAACCTTGATAATCCAATTGGGTTTAATGAAAAGCAAAACTGGTTGAAGCTATATGATAAGCATCCAGAATATACGGACTATGTGGATAAGGTTAAAGTACGTAATGTGGTAGAACAGATGATAGGGCCAGGTTATTTCTTCCCACTATTAGGTACGTGGAAGCATTTTCGGGATATCAATTTTGACGCACTCCCAAATGAGTTTGTCTTAAAGTGTAATCATGATAGTGGAAGCGTTAGAATCATCACGGATAAGTCGAAGATTAACAAAAAAGAGTTAGAATTGTTTTTTGAGAGACGTCTTTCTCTTGACTTCTCATGTTTAGGCCGTAATTATCCATATAAAAATGTAGATCGTCGTATCTTGGCGGAAGCATTAATGAAAGCAGAAGGTGGAATTAATGATTATAAGTTTTTTTGTTTTGATGGTAAGCCAACTATTATGTTTGTCGCTACTGAAAGGGCATCTGGTGACACGCGATTTGATTTTTATGATATGGACTTCAACCATTTAGACATAGTGAATATTCATCCTCAGTCGACAAAAGGAGGAATAAAAAAGCCACATTGTTTTGAGGAAATGAAACAGATTGCGGCTAAATGCTCACAGGGAATGAAATTCGTACGAATAGATCTATATGAGGTTGATGGAAAAGTCTATTTTGGTGAATTTACTTTTACGCATGGTGGTGGTTTTTGGCTTTTTAAACCAGAGCATTGGGAGAAAGATCTTGGTGACTTGATAAAGATTAAAGAATAAGGTGTAAATCATAGAATGGGAGAAAACAGTCTTTTGCCTAATATCATTAGATAATCGATCGACATCAATATGACGTACAAAGAGATTTATGAAACAGCGATGCCGAGTGCAAAGCGAAAAGAGGAAAAGCTCAATATTTGGGTAACAGTCGTTGTAAGACCATTATCGGTACTATTGATTAAACCTCTAATAAATAGTAGTATTAAACCTACAACCATTACCAAGATATCTATCTTTGCCAGTATAGTAGGATTCTTCTGTCTTGCTTTCGGTAAATCATTGACCATTAGCTTATTGGGGTGGTTTTTTTTCTTTATTTGGGCTGTGTTAGATGGTGTTGATGGCAATCTTGCACGTTGTACAAACCAATGTTCACCTTTAGGTGATCTTTGGGATACCATGGGGGGGTATGCAGCTATGGTTCTTATGTATTTTGGCGCTGGTATAGCAGCATTCCACGACATTAATTTATACGATTATACAAGCCCCGCTCATTATTTGATATTTGGTGGTGCGACAGCGATAATGTCAATATTCCCCCGCTTGGTGTTGCACAAGAAAAAATCTTCAGGTATAGAATCCGATGCTGTCAAGTCTCTATCAGACAAACAGTCATTTAGTCTTAGCAAGGTAATAGGTATGAATTTGGTATCTCCTTCTGGTGCATTGCAAGTTGTGTTATTGGCTTCAATTATTGGACATGTGCTCAATTTCTTTATTGGTGTATATTGTATGATCAATCTTGCTATTATGATTGTTAGTTTAAGAACGCTACTTAAAGAATAATGACAAAAGTAATAACATACGGAACCTATGATCTGCTGCATCAGGGACATCTCAACCTTTTACGGCGAGCAAAAGAATTAGGAGATTACTTGATTGTAGGTGTGACCAGCGATAGCTTTGATCGTGGTCGTGGGAAACTAAATGTTCGCAACAACGTATTGGAACGCGTTGAGGCGGTCAAGGCAACGGGATATGCTGACGAGGTAATCATAGAGGATTATCTAGGGCAGAAGATTGATGATATACAGAAGTATGAAGTAGACATCTTCGCCATCGGCAGTGACTGGGAAGGGAAGTTTGATTACTTGAATGAATACTGCAAGGTGGTATATCTACCTCGCACGGAGGGAATCAGTAGCACGATGCTGAGGGCAGAGACCCAAGATGTGTTTAACATAGGCATCATAGGTAGTGGCCGTATAGCCAGCCGATTTATTCCAGAAACCAAAGTGGTCAATGGAGCAGAGGTAGTAGCAGTACTTAACCCTGATCATGTTCAAGCTGATACTTTTGCCGAGAAATATGGTATTGGCTCGTATTCGAACTTTGAGTTTTTCATCGAGAAAGTTGATGTTGTATATGTGGCCTCACCGCACTTGACGCATTATGACTATGTAAAGCGCTCTTTGCTCGCGGGGAAGCACGTGCTGTGCGAAATTCCTTTTATGTTGAGTAAGGCAGAAGCTTTAGAACTATATAGGTTGGCTGAAGAGCACAATCTGGTTCTTATGGAAGCAAGCAAAACCGCCTTTTGCCCAGCCTTTGGACACATTGTTACTCTGATTAAAAGCGGCATTATCGGTGATGTCGTAGATGTAAAAGCATCTTTGAGTAAGGTGGTGGAACCTCCTACACGTGAGCTGGATGCGGCACAGGCCGGTGGAGCCATGACTGAACATGCACCTTTAACCGTGATGGCTATTGTCAAGCTTTTGGGGATAGGTTGGAAGGACGTTTCGTTCCATACTAAACGCGAGAATGACGTTGACATTTACACAAAAGGTGTCATCAACTATCCTCATGCGACATCTTCTTTCACTCTTGGTATCGGCGTGAAAACGGAAGGCAACCTGGTGATATCGGGAACTAAAGGGTATGTGTATGTGCCTGCTCCCTGGTGGCTGACTGACTACTTTGAGGTGCGCTATGAAGATCAAACCAAGAATAAGAAATACTTCTACAGTTATGACGGGGAAGGCCTGCGATATGAGATTCAGGAATTCCTTTCAATGATTGTGAATGATCGAAGGAGCTGTTATAAACTGCGCAGGCGTGAAAGTGTGGCCATAGCAGAGATAATTGAGAAGTACCGTAACGGAGAGAATGTGACAGAGATATGATTAAAAGAATACTGATTGTCGGCGGGGCAAATGGAATAGGGCTCAGCCTTGCGACGGAACTTGCTAAACGAGACGCTGTAGAAAAGATATATATTGTGGATAAAGCCACTGTAACTGCGGAACACCTTAAGCCCAAGTTTGAAACCTATCAGTTTGACCTCACGAACGAAGATTATTCTTTCTTCGACCGTTTTCCGGACATTAATGCTCTGATGATAACGGCTGGTTTTGGGAAATTGGCGTTATTCAAAGACGTGACGGAACAACATATAATTGACTCGTTCAATGTGAATACTATCCCTGTTCTTCGGCTGATTCATAGGTTTTACGACAAATTAGAGGCACAAGAGGACTTCCACTGTGGTGTTATGGTTAGTATATCCGGGTTTATGTCTTCTCCATTCTTTGCAGTCTACGGTGCGACGAAAGCAGCACTGAAGATATTCATTGAGAGCGTTAATGTAGAGTTGAAGAAAGGAGGAGCATCTAATAGAGTACTTAATGTTAGCCCTGGTTCACTAAAAGGAACATCATTTAATGCCGGTAAAACAAATCTTGACATTACGGCCCCTATGTCAAATGCGATTATTGAGCATTTAGAGTCCAAGGATGATCTCTTTATTCCTCAATATGAAGAAGTATTCAAGAATGTGCTGCAACGTTATCATGATGATTTCAGAGCAGAAGGAGATCATTCGTATGAATATAAATTAAACTCAGGAAGGGTTATATAATAGAGCTATATGCTTTTTAATTCTGTCGAGTTTGCCTTTTTTTTGTTTGCAGTAGTGATAGTGTATTATGCTATCCCCGCAAATAAGTACCGTAAGTTGTTTCTCCTTGCAGCCTCCTATTATTTCTATTCCTGTTGGAATGTGGCCTTCTTGGCATTATTGCTGTTTGATACACTTACCGCTTACACGGCAGGCAGGTTGATGGAGGGGAAAGATAAGATATATCAGAAGCGAGTTTTATGGACTTCGGTTGTATTGTTATTAGCCCCGCTTATTTGTTTCAAATACCTGAACTTTTTTCTAAAGGCTTTTCATGATACGATTAATGCTTTCGGCTTGTCCATGCAAGTCCCGGAGTTTGAAGTGTTACTCCCGATAGGTATCTCTTTTTATACCTTTATGTCTTTAGGATATGTGGCTGATATCTATTTTAATAAGATTGAACCTGAGCATAATGCTCTTGACTTCTTCTTGTTCATAGGTTTTTTCCCTCAAATCGCATCTGGCCCCATTGGTAGGGCACCAAGCATGTTGCCACAATTCAAGGAGAAGCACTCTTTCTTGTTTGACAACTTATCTGCAGGAGCTAAGATGATGCTTTGGGGGTTCTTTATGAAATTAGTTGTCGGCGACAGGGCAGGATTGTATGTGGATACAGTGTTTGGGAATTATGCCAACCATAATGGTGGATCGCTGCTTTTGGCTACATTCATGTACTCCATCCAGATTTACTGTGATTTCGCAGGATACTCATTGATTGCAATAGGCTCAGCACGTATCATGGGGTATGAACTGATGACCAACTTTCGCAGACCTTATTTTGCGACTAGCGTGACTGATTTTTGGCGCAGGTGGCATATCTCACTGTCGACTTGGTTCCGGGATTATGTATATATACCCTGTGGAGGTAGTCGTGTTGGGGAGAAGAAACTCTATAGGAACATCATGATAACTTTCCTGACATCAGGGCTTTGGCATGGTGCTGCTTATAATTATGTTGTCTGGGGTGCCTATCATGGTATTGTGCAAATAATTGGCAAAATGACCAATAACAGGAAATTGGAGTTCTGGAAGGCGCTGAGGATTAATCCTGCTGGGGGCTTCAAGAAGTTTGTGGACATTGTGCTTACGTTCATGATTGTTAGCTATGGCTGGATGATATTCTACGCCTCAGACTTCAGCATGGTTGTCGAGATAACAAAAGGTTATTTCCATTTGGGTGTACCATACGTTCATCAGACGACACTCTTTTTCTTTGCTATAGGCTTCATAATCCTTCTTATAAAAGATTTTAAAGATGAGATTTTGCCTAATAAGCATTATTTGCTTGAAAGTAAATATGTCCCTGTGAGATATGTTTCATTCGCAATGCTATCAGTACTAATCGTCTTGATAGGAGTGTTAGGTGGAGGTCAGTTTATTTACTTTAAATTCTAGTAATGGCAGTTAACAAAAACAGACCTGGTGGGGCATTACTGTGCATTTCTGTCGCAATTCTTTTATTAATTGCGATGGATTGGTGTTTGGGCGGAGCAAGTGCATGGCTTTATCATCGGTCTAAGTATGGTATATTTCACAGGCAAATATATGTACTAAATGAATCCAAAGATGATGTAATTATTCTGGGATCTTCCAGAGCATCACACCAATATGTCCCGAGTATTATAGCTGATTCCTTAAGAATGACTTGTTATAATGCGGGGAGTGAGGGTATGTGTATCTATTATCATTATGCATTGCTGGCATCTATGATAGAAAGAGGTCATTGTCCAAAGGTAGTTATCTATGATGTAATGGATCTTGATACGAAGGAACACCCCGGCCCCACATTCACTCTCGATGCAGCCCTTGATCGATTAAAACCGCATTACGGTGAGTTCTCTTGTATAGACAGCCTGTTTGAGTACAAAGGGTGGAAGGAGAAATTAAAGTTATTATCTATTTCCTATAGATATAACTCCAAGTTGGTACAGTCAATCAAGTGCAATTTCATCCCATCACCAGAGGATGGTGGATATGAAAAAGTAGTGGGGAGGCTTCCGGATAAAGTTGTGTTTGAAACGGAAGATTATGACGATTGCGTAATTGATACGCTGAAGATTCAATGTATGCGGCGTATGATTCAATTGGCCCTTAGCAACAATATTAGAATGGTATTTGTGCTATCTCCCTATTTTAAGAATAAACCTTCTAGGGCGTTAGATGTGGCAAAGGAGATTGCTAATGATAATCATTTGGAGTTTATAGACTGCTACAATGATCCGGAGATGATTCGGAGAGAGTTGTTCAGAGATGTAATGCATTTGAATGATGATGGAGCACATGTGTGGTCATCTTATTTGTCTCATCTTTTAAAAGGTTGTTTATGCATCAAGGATGATCATTTAGGCTCAGATTATTAATCATAGATGAAAAGGCTATGCAAACAAGAAAAATAATAGCATTACTTACAAACAACGACGATGACGTATACTGCTTCCGTAAGGAACTCATCGAAGCATTGGTAGCAGAAGGATACGAAATTCTGATATCGTGTCCAGACGGACCAAAATTTGAGTTAATGAAAGGGATTCCATACATCTATGACAATCCCGATATTGACCGTCGTGGGACTAATCCAGTCAAGGATTTTGTGTTGTTGATGCACTATAGAAAGCTATTTAAACAGTACAAGCCTTCAGTTGTGTTGACATATACGGCCAAGCCGAATGTTTATGCTAGTTTGGCTGCTAATCAGTTGTGCATTCCAGTGATTAATAATCTTACAGGGTTAGGGAGTGTTGTGAACGAATCGGGAGCGAAGAAAGCTTTCATTATGTGGCTTTTTAAATTGGCCTATCGTAAGTCTGCCTGTATGATGTTCCAGAATGAGACGAATATGAAGGTGGCTATCGATCAAGGAATGGTGAAGGGTAAATTCCGTCTGATACCAGGTTCCGGAGTTGATACTAACCGTTATCCACTGCAACCCTACCCGGAAGGAGGAGATGGGAAAACGGGAGAGCCGGTTGTCTTCAACTATGTGGGACGCGTAATGCACGATAAAGGTGTTGATGATTATATTGAAGCCGCCAAGAGGATTAAGAAGGATTATCCGCGGACGGAGTTCAATATGCTTGGTTTTATAGAGCCGACGGAAAACCACTATGAGCAAGAGTTGAAGGATCTTCAAGAGCAGGGTATTGTCATCTACCGCGGAAGCCAAAAGGATGTAAAACCTTACATTGCCCGTTCGCATGCTACAATACATCCTTCAACATATGGTGAAGGTATGAGTAATGTATTGTTGGAAAGCGCTTCGTCAGGTAGATTTCTGATTACAACGAATAATCCTGGTTGTCAGGAAACGGTCGAGGATGGGAAAACAGGGTACATCTATGCTGGTGGTGATGTGGATTCCTTGATTAAAGTGGTAGAAAAGTTCTTGGCAATGCCAAACGATCAAAGGAAACAATTTGGAGAGAAGGGGCGAAAGAGGATGGAAGAGCTTTTCTCTAGAAGGATTGTAATAGAAGCATACAAAGAAGAGATTAAAAGAATACTAGATAACAAGAATTAATATCAGTTAGGAATGAATATGAAATTGAAAAATATACCTTTCTCTCCGCCAGACATGACGGAGGAAGAGGCGAGAGAGGTACGCGATGCTATCTTATCAGGTTGGATTACGACCGGCCCGCGAACTAAGAAACTAGAGAAACTCATCTCTGAATATGTTCACACTGAGAAAACTGTTTGTCTGAATTCAGCCACAGCTTCAATGGAGATGGTGCTGCATCTGCTCGGGATTGGTCCGGGTGATGAAGTGATTGTTCCTGCATACACATATACGGCAACGGCTTCGGTTACCCAGCATGTGGGTTGCAAGGTCGTGATGGTGGACAGTCAGGAGGACAATGTGGAGATGGATTACGACAAGTTGGCCGCGGCTGTCACCGAGAGGACAAAGGTTATTTTTCCAGTGGACCTGGGTGGCATTGTCGCAGACTATGATCGTGTATTCGAGATTGTGGAGGCAAAGAAGCATCTGTTCAAACCGGCAAACGCATTGCAGGCTCAGATAGGTCGTATTGTGGTTTCAGCTGACTGTGCTCACTCTTTTGGTGCAAGTCGCAAAGGCAAGATGGCCGGCGAGATTGCGGACTTCAGTTCATTCAGTTTCCACGCCGTGAAAAATTTCACCACCGCTGAAGGTGGTGCGATGACCTGGAATCTTTCTTTCGGGAATGAAGTCGTGCCTACTGATGTGGATTATATGCCCACAGTCCCTAAAAAAGAAGGGGAGACATGGAATGAGTTGCTGTACCGTTTGTCGCAGTTGTTCTCTTTACATGGTCAGAACAAGGATGCTTTGGCGAAGACTAAACTCGGTGCCTGGGAGTATGACATAATCGGTCCTTGGTACAAATGCAATATGACGGACATCATGGCTGCGCTGGGACTTGTACAGTTCGAGCGTTATCCTAAGATGCTAGAGAGGAGGTACGAGATTGTGGCTCGGTACAACAAGGCACTGGAAGGTTTGCCGGTGGCGGTACTGAATCATCGGGACGAAATGCATTGCAGTTCACATCACTTGTACCTTGTGCGGTTGCTGGGAAGGACGCGTGAGGAAGCGAATCAAGTGATTGAGAAGATGGCGGAACGGGGAATCGCAACCAATGTCCATTATAAACCACTCCCGATGATGACAGCGTACAAGGCCCTGGGCTTTGACATCGCAAATTATCCGAATGCCTATCATCTTTTTGAAAACGAGATTACTCTTCCGTTGCATACCTGCCTCACGGATGATGAGGTGGAGTATGTTGTCTGCAACTTTGTGGATATTGTCAAGAATCTCTGATGAAAAGATTATTTGACATCGTGATGAGCGGACTCGGACTTCTAGTCTTAAGCCCAATCTTCTTGATAATAGCTATTTGGATTAAGCTGGATTCCAAAGGGCCTGTGTTTTACCGTCAGGTAAGAGTTGGTCGTTTTAACAAGGATTTTCGAATCTTCAAGTTCCGCTCAATGCAAGTCGGTGCGGACAAGGGAAGTCTTGTAACGATTGGCGGTCATGATCCTCGTGTCACTCGTTCTGGGTACTTTATCCGCAAGTTCAAGCTGGACGAATTGCCCCAACTGATTAACGTTTTCGTCGGGGATATGTCGCTGGTCGGTCCCCGTCCGGAAGTTCGGCATTATGTCAATTACTGGATTCCAGAGCAGATGCATGTGCTTGATGTTCGTCCGGGAATCACAGATCCAGCATCTATTAAGTTCCGCAATGAAAATGAACTGATGGAGAAAGCGGAGGATCCCGAAAAGTATTATATCGAGGTCATCATGCAGGAGAAGATCAAGCTTTACCTGGAGTATGTGGCACATCACACTTTCTTCGGGGATATCGGGTTGATTTTCAAAACATTTTGGACTATCATCAAGGAAAGATGAAGATTCACAAGAACGTTGATGTTTTCTTTGCGTTGTTAAGAGCCGGACTATGGGAGCAGAGTGTCCGAATTTTGCCTTTTGAGCCTATTGACTTTGAAGCTGTTTACCAGCTGGCGGATGATCAGTCGGTCGTGGGGCTAGTAGCTGCCGGTTTAGAGCACGTCGAGGATAGAAAGGTGACGAAGCCGGAAGCCGTTTCTTTCATGAAGAAGGTCTTTGCGTTGGAAGGTAGAAATGCCGAGATGAACCGTTTC
>JAEEGL015973237.1_pt1 | contig 19870 bp, 10 predicted proteins | sample 9134231 | NCBI WGS metagenome assembly JAEEGL01 (sample SAMN16246548, study PRJNA631951) | gut metagenome | biome: gut microbiome; feature: rumen; material: fiber-attached | host: Bos | place: Iran: Karaj | collected 2018-10 | reverse complement strand
GTCAGGACCGTTTGAATCGCATAGCGATGACCGTACCCCAGCCGTGGGTGGAGTGCGCAAGGCGCACGAAACCCACGGATTTTGAATCGCGTAGCGATGGCGGTATCCCAGCCGTGGGTGGAGCGAACGCCAAAGGCGTGCACGTAACCCACGGATTTTGAATCGCGTAGCGATGGCGGTATCCCAGCCGTGGGTGGAGTGAACGCCATCGGTTCCGCGAAACTCACATAAATGAAAAAATCACCACAGAACCATGTAATGGTATCAGGAATACATTCATGGTTGATCTTACACGTACCTACCCCAAATATTCAAAAGTCATAGTGACTTTTTATGTTTTCCAATGATTTTTTTAGTGAAACAAGCAGAAAATCAAAAAAAGTCATTGCCAACTTCTTTATTTGGGACTATATTTTTCCTAAATAAAGTGCAACATTCGATGGTGAATAGCGATGATGTGCATATCGAACAGGTAATCAGGGCTTCAGCTCATCATCTCGGTTCAATATGACAATAGTTCGCAAAATGATTTTGGAGAGATCCCTCTAAAGTATATTTTCAGGTTCCTTTGTATATTTCAGTATTACAATCTAATGCATAACATATTAATCATAACCTCTTGCACTGGTGAAAAGAAATTTCACCCAGATAATCAACTTCTTCAGACGGATTTTGAAGACGCCAGCCTACTGTCGTCCAAAGAAAAAGAATTATCCCAATACGCTCTTCCCGCAGGTGAAATGTACACGGGCCTGCAGCATCTCCGTCTTATGGAAGGCATAAAATCTCTCCGTGACAAATTCGGTAATTCGGTTGTCGATTTGTACATCGTATCCGCCGGTTATGGTTTGATTTCAGAAAACAAAATGGTCGTGCCATATGAAGTGACATTCAACACCATGAACGGAACAGGCATTTTAGCCTGGAGCAAAAAGCTTCATATTCATCAGGATTTGAATCAACTGATTGCCCAATACGATTTAGTGATTTTTCTGCTTGGCGACAAATACTTGAAGGCTATTGAACTTCCATTCGAGTCAGCAGGGGAAGACCAGAAACTGTTGTTTCTAGCCAGTGGCATGAGCAAGAAAATGATTCCTGCCCAAGCCCCCTACTATTTTGCTGAAGTTGGCCAAGAGGATGCAACCTCTTTTAGTTATGGACTTGTAGGATTGAAAGGTTATCTCTTCAAGCTTCTATCACAAGAAATAATAAAAAACGGTGTAGTTCTTTTCGATCAGATCTATGCTGATCCAGCAACCTTGATGACGGTACTAGAGAAGTATCGTAAAAAGAAAACTCCATCCAAAGAACAGTTGCTTCTCTTTGATTTAGGGCAACCGGATACGAATAAAAAGAAAAAAGCTCCTCAACCGAAGAAAGGTTTGGATATCATCATATCCCCTTCTGAATATGCAGCAAATTATACAGCACATATGCGATATTTCATTCCTGAATGGGATGATCTCGTAGAACCAGGATACGATTTTCTGACAGATACGGGGAAAGAAAAAAGAGACACCTACAAAGACGATGTTTATGCTCATGAAATATACCCCGTGCCCAATTATGATGGACTCTTGTTTTCCAAAGTCATCGTAGAAGGAAGTAAAAAGAAGAAAGCACTAATAGAAAAGCTTGGTGTACATGCTTTTGCACGCTTCCCTAAACATCGTCCAATAATGGGAGATTGCGGTGCTTTTGGATATATTGATCAATACGAACCTCCGTTTCAAACTCCAGAGATATTGGAGTATTATCAATCACTTGGCTTTAATATCGGTGTATCTATTGATCATCTAATTGTCGGTAAATATGCTACTGATATAGAAGAACGCAATCGTCGCTATAAATTGACAAGGAATAATGCCGCAGATTTTCTAAATAAATTTAAAGAAGGAAATTATAATTTTATCCCCTCAGGGATTGCTCAAGGATGGGATCCCAAATCCTATCGAGATGCTGTGGCAAATCTAATTGATATGGGATATCGTCATATTTCCATTGGTGGGCTTGTTCATACAACTTCCAAAGATATCATCGAGATTCTAAAAGGAATCAAACCATTGATACCAGATTACTTGCAGATGCATTTATTCGGTGTTGCAAGATTAGAGGCGGTACAACCATTTGCACAATTGGGAGTGACTGCTTTTGATTCAGCTAGTCCTTTGCGTCGTGCATGGCTTGGAGCAGGCGGAAATTATTTTGGAACTGATGGCATTAAATATGCCGCTATCAGGATTCCTCCAGTTGATGGACATGGTGTCAGAGTGAAGAAAATGATTGAAGAAGGGAAAGGCACATACGAACAATTTAAGTCGATGGAAAAGGCCTCACTGGCTGCAATACGTGGATATGATAAAGGAATTGTATCTTTAGAGAATGCTCTTGAAACAATACTCGAATACGATGAATTAATTGGTGAAGGGCGTGAGATACATAAAGAGTCTTATCGTGAAACGTTGGAGAACAAGCCATGGCAGCATTGTAATTGTGAGATTTGCCGTAATATTGGTGTTGATGTCATCATATTCCGTGGAAATAACAGGAACAGGCGTCGTGGTTTCCATAATACCTATATCTTCTATAAGCAGTTCAAAGAACTGTATCCTGATACAGTGGAGATTGAACCATGAGATTTGATATCCATTTACGAAATGATGTAAAAAATAAAATAGCTGGAATTGTAAATGATATTCAAGCATGGAATGCAGAAGACAGTACAATTACAAAGGAAATCGAAAAACTGTCTTCACTTGTTTGTGAATTTGATCATTGCGCAACTCCAGACTCACCATTCATGATTTTAGGGTCTGATGGTTCTGGTGATTTTCCATGTGTGACTTATGGAGATTCTTTTGTTTATCTTGTAACAGCCCTTTGCCGTGCTTACAAGGCTGATCCCAGTGGCAAATTAATTGAAGAAAACATCCATGAACATAGTTTAGTTGATTTTGCCTGGCTACCAGAAGACAAACAACAAAGCAACAAACAGCTTGATTTATGTTTTGAAAAACTGATCGGTCATTCATTGCTAGAAGTATGCCAAATTTCAGATTATCTTCAGTTGGCTAAAGAGCATGGATGTTCAATATCTTCTCCATCTGAATTGCTTGGCACAATGATTCGACCAGAAGCTCATGACGCTCATAATTTAGAAATTCAAATCAGAACAGTGGCAGAATTAGCTGCATTAATAAGAGCAATTGAAAAAATAGACAATAATCAACCATGTTACATTCTTGAAGATTCCACAATGTCATTGCCGCTAATTTATCGGAATTCTTCCCTCTTTTTTGAAATACTCAAGCGATATGTTGCTGTATTAGCAAGAAACAAAGGTTTTGCCTATTTGACGATATCAAAATCTCACAACATGCCTCACATGGATTTAATTGAATCCATGATTTCGAAAACGATTCCATCACACGAACATTGGTTCATGAGGGTTCCTACCTCAAGAGAAGATGGCGACATCCCTACTTTTCTTGGTGCAAGATCCATTCCCCCTGCCGGCGCTGTAAGTTATCTCTTCAAGTTCCATAAGGCAACTCAGACCATGAGATTAGATATGGATTATACATATTGGAAGAAAAAGGTCTGGAACAAGGATAAATCCATTATGCAGCAACATGAAATCCAAATATTCCGAGATTTGGATTTCGCTTCCCATGATCAGCGTTGTTATGGATATCCATATCCCATCAAGGCTTGTCACGATATGGCCAGCCTCACTCAGGCGGAACGCGTTTCCCTTCGGAAACAGATTATTGACGCAGCCATTGAAAACGGTCTAAAACGCAAGAATTTCATTGATCCCAGCATGCAGACAGGGCACAAATAAGGAGAACGGACATGGAAGAAATCTTGAAACTTTTAGGAAAAAGTTTTGGCATTCTTGCGGAAAGCGATACAAGCCAGATGCGTGTCATCGCAAAGAATGAAGATGTGGCGGTTGGCGACCTATTCATCATGCCTTCCAAACGCGGGCATGAGCGTTTCTATATATTCCGCACAAGCCAATACGCGAATATCATGAATCGGACAATTGACATGAGCGATGTTGCTCGCAACAAACTGACCATGCCTGATTCATACCTATCTGAAGACTTGAATGATGAAAAACTAATTGAATTACGCGGAACAATGCTGGGATACTCCGAAAAAATCAACGGGACATGGCAGTTCTTCAAGCCACGTCGTCTCCCTGAACACCTTTCAGACGTGTACCAGATAACAGAAGAAAACAGCGAGGCAATCAAAATTCTTCTTTCTTCACAATTAGGCAATGACGGAATTCTTGTCGGCAATCTGCTTGCTGGAGAACATGCCTTGAGTAAAGTTCCTGTGTACATGCCTCCATATGCGATTTCCCATCATATTGCCATCTTTGGACGTACAGGATGTGGCAAAAGCAATACCATGATGGTTCTGATTCAGGCAATGTTCAAACACAATGAAAAGGTGCTAAAAGAAGGAAAAGGGCAAAAAGTTAGCATGCTGGCTATTGATCCTCATGATGAATTTCTAGATTGGCACAAGAAAACAGGAGGACGTGGAGGGATTGCAGAAATAACAAGCAAGTACTCCCCTGAAGACTGGAAAAAGCTTGTTGAACCAATTTTCTACATGACTCCCAAAGATATTCAGGAAGGAGAAGGCAAGGTTCATATTCGTCTGTCCCGTGCAGACATCACTCCAGAAGACATGATCAGCATCATGGATTTCTCTGAACAGCAAGCCCAATTTGCCAAGCTGATGTATTCCCTCTTTGGAGAGATGTGGGTTAGCAAACTATTATCTGGGGATTTGGGAAGCAATCCCGCTATAAGCCAATATCTAGATAGTACAATTGGCGGCGTAGAACGACGTATCAGTTTTCTTAACAATGGACAGAAAAAAGTGTTCACGCCATTCGATCCAGATTTGGGAGTAGAGTACGATTCAATTCTTCCCGAACTTGTGTGTGCCTTGGAACAAGGACGTATCATTACAGTTGATACCACATTGATGACAGAAATGGAGCAATTCCTCCTTACGACACTCATCGCCCGTACGCTTTTTGTCCTGCGTAAGGCTTTGAAATCCGCAAGTGGTGACCAAGACAGTCTAAAATATGAAATTCTATCCGCATTTGCAGTAGATGAAGATAAAGGCTATATCGGTTCAAAATCATTGGCTGCAAAAATATTAAAATATCTGGACAATGGATATCTGCCATATCTGACCTCAGATGGACACCCTGTCCCCATAGACACCCTACCTCACATCAATTTTGTCATTGAAGAAGCGCCAAGCGTTCTGAATCCCGAACGCATGAAATTTGGCAGCATATTCCGCGATATTTCCCGACAAGGACGCAAATTCCAAATTGGTTTGACGCTCATCAGCCAGCAGGTAACGGCACTTGATGAAGGAATTCTCACTCAAATCAATACGGAAATTACAATGGCTTTGGGCAATGAAACGGAACGGAAAGAAGCAATTCGTAATGCTTCTGCAGATTTGTATGGTTTTGATCGTGAACTGCAAGTCATGGGCAAGGGGCAGGCTATAATGACTGCTAGTTATCGTGAAGTACCACTCCCCGTACAAGCTCCCAAATTTGATGATATGAAATAAAATAAGGAGAATACAATGGCTGGTGAACGAATTGGGAAAACGTATGAGGCAATACTCAAAGTTGTCTTAGACAATTTGAAGCTACAGAAGACTTTTACTGGTAACGTATATTGGAATGAAAGTATTGATGGGGTTAGTGTCGAACCTGATTTTACAATTGGCAAAGATAAAGATCATCCATCTATTGTACTCATGGTAACTCATTCAGGTTCATCAAAAAATTCAGATATGAAAACATGGCGCAACCTGGGTGAACTATGTGAATTGAAAGGTGCTATAACACCATCTCCCCAAATATTTAACATTGTTTTTGACACAACAATCAAGGAAGATCTCAAGAAACTACAAGCAGCAGCCTTTGATGGGCAACTTCTCATTGGTGATCTCGTATATGGGCAAGAAATTAGTGAATGGGTAGATGCAAATGAATCTTTATTACCAGTAGATCAGGGTGAAAAAGTATCAGCTATTCAAAATAATATTAAAACTGATACAATTCTAAAAATGCTCATTTCAAAAATTAAGAATGATTTAAAAAATTGCCTATTGCAACCCAAAGATGATTTGAAGCAGTTATGGTTGTTGGACTCACAACGTCCCTCTTCTCCAGCCCCCAAAGCAAAAGAGACATATATCCGCAGAGGAATGAGTAAATTTCTTGTATTTGAAGACTGCGATATTGCTCTTAATCTATTTAGAGGTAAAAAGGTAAAGCATTCTGAAATTGGGAGCTATATAACTACACTTGGATTTGCCAAAAAAACACTAAATGGTTTATGTCCAACCGATGAAGAAATATTATCAGCAGTAAAAATGCTAAAGGATGATGAAATAAAATTTTTGTATCATTCCATGGATAATAATGAAACAATTCAAGGATATGTGGAACAATTGCGCAATAGCACAAATATCGTAGTAGCAGCAAAGTATTTATGTGATGAATATGATTCTTTGTGTAATGCACAAGTTTTATATAAACGACTTATTCAACTTCATGATGATCCCAATGCTTTAGTTTCATCTAAATTGTTTTCTTCAAATCATCCACCAGCAGATGTTTGGCTTTTTACCATTATTTTTGAAGTAATAAAGGCTTCAACTGGTCAATCAAATGGATATGGATATGCTCAATTGGCAAATGATGTAATTGAAAGAGGCTATGGAACCCCAGTAGATTTGTCAAGTGCCAATCAATTTGGAGGAGGTTTTGGTTTCTCAGCATGGTTATTAAGAAAAGAAACATTATTCAAAAAAGAACTAGTTGATGGAATTGCTCATGTTCTTTCAACAAAATTGACTCAGCTAGGGAAAAGCATTGTTTTAGAATGTTGTCAAGATATATTGAATGCATATATTCATAATTTAATTGAGGCAAAACTGTGTACATACAAAGATTTTGAACCTTTGTTTCTCATTTTACAAAAAAGTATCCCCAAAATACCGCATGTCCATTATCGAACTTGTTTTGCAGAAAAAGCCGGATTGAATGGGCGTTCTGGTGTAACAACTGTAGCACTTGTTGGAAACACAATCATCAACTGGCAATCTTCTTATGAGGGACATCCCGCTGATAAGACTAAAGAATTATCAGGACGTGCTGTGGGCTTACGATATACATGGGATGAAAAGACTAAGAAATTTAAAAAGCGCCCAGGAGTTGAAAAGCTCATTCTGTTTCTTGACGGAACATGGAAACAAAAGCATCTTCATGCTCTTGTTCAGGCCGGTTGGGATGAAATTTTCTATCCAGATGAAATTGATAAACTAAAAAATGCAATAATTTAATTCAATAATTAATATGATTGAAGTTTCTTGGGATAAATTTAATCAGAAATTTCATGGTAGAGAGCAATCAGTCTTCGAGGAGGTTTGCTATCATATTTTCTGCACTATTACTAAAAATATACAAGGAATTTTCAGATATAAAAATCATCCCGGTATTGAAACAAATGATGTATTATATCAAGAAAAGCACACTGGTTTTCAAGCTAAATATTTTCTTGATGATTTATCTGGACATAAGGATGATTTTCTCGATGCCATTTCAAAAACTCGAAAACATAATACAAGAGTTCAAAAGATTATTTATTTTCTTCCAATTGATCCTGGTGGCAATAATAGAGGCATTGATGTAACACTAAAACCTTCTTGGATGCAAGAAGTAGAACAAGAAGCATTAAATAATCTTCTAGAGATTGAATGGTTTGGATTATCAAAATTCCAAAGCTTCTTTGCTAAAGAAGAACATCAATATCTCGCACGTCATTATTTTGACACGAATCCTGATCTTTGGGATTTTGTAGAATTATTAAAATCTAGAACACAATCTTATTTAGATTGTATTCATACAACAATACCTTTTAATGGGCAGAATATTCATATAGATCACAGTGACATTATTAGGGAACTCTCATCTTCTAATGATAAGCAAATATCTATTATTTCAGGAGTTGGCGGAATCGGGAAAACAGCAGTTATCAAGGATTGGTTTTCATCTATACAACAACAAAATAATTTAACTCTTCTTCTTCAACCATATGAAGTCATCGAATTTTTGTCTGAACAAAATATTCTAAAAAGTTGGCATTCTTCTAGAAAAGATTTTTTATTACGTACAAAAGAATATTATAAGTGTATTCTTGTTATTGATGCTACTGAAAAAATATCCGAAGAGCAACAATTATCAGAGCTTTTGATTATTTTTAAAGCATTATATCAGGACAATTGGCAAATTGTTTTTACGACTCGAACAGTATATTTAAATCAACTAAAGTATCATTTAAAACGTTTTTTCCCTAATATAACACAAAATGACAAATCTATTACTCCTATAACGAATGAAGAATTAATAAAAATATCAACTAAATATCACTTTAAGCTTCCCAAGAATACTCAAGTTTGTGAAGCTATTCAAATACCATTTAATTTATTTGCTTATTTATCATGTTCAACTTCAAATAGTAATATTTCTTTAAATGATTTTGAAAATATTGTCTGGAATCATTTTGTTTTAGGAGATACTCCTGATGATATGGCTGGGGTGACTTTTTGCAAACTGATAGAATCCAAACTTGAGAAAGACAAGAAATATCTTGAAGTTGATACAATAACAGAAGACATAAGAAAATTATTAAATCGTGGAATTATAGTTCAACAAGAAGGAACATTAAAATATAAAATTTCTCATGACATTTATGAAGAATGGGCAATTATTAAAATTTTCAATGGTCACGCATCTACTACATCTCAATATGACTTTGAACAATATATCCTTTCCACTTATTCATTAAGGCGTGGTTTTAGAATTTGGCTAGATTCACGAATCAACAAACTTGATGAAAGTAAAGATGATACAATCACTGCATTACTTTCATCAGAGAATGAATTAATTATCGCAGAATTCTTATTAACACTTATTTCATCTTGTAATTTAGAAAAATTTCTTGATTGCTTTGCTTTATTTCTCTTTGAAAGTAATGGATTATTTTTTGATAAAATTGTATCTAGCATATACCATATTGGTCGTTCAGATAAAACAAATCCATTGCTTTTAGGAAGACAAGAACCGCTAAAAGATTCTTGGGAAATTATAATACATTTTGCTTTTAAACATCTTCAACAAGTTATTACCAATATATCAGATTCATTCCTATCATTAATGTATGATTGGTCACTGATCTATCAAAACACTTCAGCTACAACAATATGTTCTGTAATTTGCTGGACTATAATTGACATGTACAATAAAAAATATGATTATTTTTACGATGATAATAATCTTTTAACAAAGATTATCGCTGCATCTAGTTTATCTGACAAAGATTTATTTGTTAATAGACTTAATGAACATCTAAATTCATCTGAAAAAACGACAAATCGAAAACTTACAGAATTATGTGAAGAGATACTTTCAACGACTGATCCAGCTTATATTATTGTGATCAAAAATTTTCCCAATTTGGTTATTCAAATTGCTTGGAAATACTGGAGAAAGAAATATATAAAAAATGTTTATGATGATCATGATCTTGATAGAGTTGAACATGCTTGCGGCTTATTAACTAAGTTCAATTACTTGCCTTTAAGTTATCTTCAATCTCCAACATATCAGTTGCTTCTTTCTAATCCACTTGATACCATAAATTTTATTATAGAATTCACTAATGTGTGTATAAGAGATTATGTAAAAGAATATTCAAGAGAATTAGAATCAGTAATCATCATGTTCCCTAATGGTCAATCAGTAAAACAATACATATCTACTGGTCTTTGGAATATGTATCGTGGCAATCATATAGGAGATCATTGGCCATATCTTCTTCAAGCAATGCATATGGCATTGGAACATTATTTACTTGAACAAATGAATAACACAACAGATGAATACAAAGAAGCAAGTAAGACTTTTGTCAACCTTATTTTATTAAAATTACTATACCAATCAATTTCTGCTTCATTAACTGCCATTGTCGTGAGCCTAGTTAATGCCTTTCCAAATGATTTTTCTCAAATTGCATTAATTCTTTTATCAAATCGTCAAATATTATCTTTTGACTTTTCTCGTTCTATTCATGAAGGTTTTTCTGATTACAGTGAACAGCTTTTCCCCCTTCCTCAAACCGAACATGATATAATTCGCAAGAAATATGATAACCATCCTTGTCGTCAAAGAAATCTAGAACAAGTTGCTTTACAGTATCAATTATTTCCCCCACACAATAATCCAAAAGTAAAAGAGCAGACAGAACATATTTTAAATAATCTTGCAAAAGATTATGACCATTTGACTAATGAAGAACAATTTAGCATATTACGAATGGATGCAAGGCGTCAAACATTCCAAAGATATAAAGATACAAATAATAACATAATTCTAATTGGCACACCACAATTATCTGAAAAACAAAAAAAGGCTCAAGAAAATATAAGAGAGAGAGACAAATACAAAGATATTGCTCTAAAATTAAATGAATGGGCAATAAATTGTTTTTCAGATAAATCACAAAATAATCAATCATATTCCAATATAAAAGATGTATTGTGTGATTTAAACACCATTAAATCTATAAATTCACCAGAAGAATATTTGAATAATCTATTCTATATTCCTGCCACGTGGAATACTGTTTCAGCATTAATCATGTTTTATCCTGACAAGCTTGATAAGTTAAGGCTAAAACAATGTTATAAAATATATCGTGATGCATTAAATACAATTTTAAATGATAATTTCCAGCATTCCATTCTTAATAATTTAAGTTATATTTTATTTACCACTCCCTTCCTTCTAAACAAGTTAAACTGGTGGAAATATTATACAATTTCAACATATTTTAATTATTTTCTTTTATCCGAAGATAACACTACAATGTTTGGCAACAAACGCCTTTGCGATGATGGTTTTGAAGGTATTAGAAATTATCTATTTAAGACCAATGATACTATCTTACCAACAAAAATAAGAAATAAATATATAACAGAATTTCGCAAATATAATTTCTTTTTGATAAATCACCACAAATTTAGCAATTCAACACCACTGAACCATAACACACAAAAATGCATTTGCAGAATCTTAACATTTTTCCATTTACCAATTCCCCAATGGCTTTCTCAAAATAAAATTTATAATGCTGAATCAGTAATGTTTCAACATCCAATTTCAAGATATATACATTGTTTTTCTGCAAGACACAATAAATCCATTCCATATGATAAAGAAATTGAAGCTCGATTACAATGCAATTTAATACAATTTATCTGTCCTAAACAATTATCTGTCCAAGACGAAAATTCAATTATTGATAACATTGATTTATCTTTTGAATATCTTTTTCCTTTTCAAGACAAGCACAATAAACACATTCCCACATATGTTTATTATGATCGGAATAGATATTTGAAACAACTATCATTATGCATCTTAAATATGACAGAAAATGGAAGACAAAGATTAGTTTTAAAAATTTTAAATAATCAACGACATGGATTTATCACTAATTTTCTTAATCATTTAATCCTAGCGGAAGATATTTTTCCACATCCTCAAGAATTTTGGCAGATAATGAAAAGCCTATTACCATATGCAAAAAATGAAATAGACTCATTAATGTTTAGATCAAATGAATACTATGAATTACTTAATGCATTAACATTAACTTCACAAAAATGGAAAGATGATGCAAAAACTTGGAATTGTTTTGGAATAGATTCTGAAGAATATTTTCAACAAATAGTAGAAATTTTTAGAGTACATAGCTACTTATCTGTCTGTATTTGTAAGTTCATCAATAGTATTGGACATGATTATATATTAAACAGTATTTCTTGGCTTTCAAATATTCTTCATACAGCCAGTGATAAATATAATGATAATGAAATCACTATATTACTAGTTAAAGAATTTGAATCAATGATCCCGCAAATAGAAAAAAACATAGAGGAAATCTTATTGAATCAGCAAATGAGAACTGATTTAACATCAATTCTCGATTATCTCATTATTCAAAATTCACGTGAAGCATTTAAATTACGTGAAGCAATTTTATAAAAATGGTTGACGGGGAAGGAATCGAACCTTCAACTAAGGAAGACAATGTCTTGTATTTAAATCGCATACCACATTTCCACATCTACTGAATATTCATTGTGTATCCCGCCAACACCGTCTTCAATACCCGCAAATGAATTTCTTTTTGTCATAATTGTCTCCCAATAACACTTAAAGAAAGTTATTAAAATATTCTCTAATAACGAGAACAGGAAGAATAATGACAATGAACCATTACAGCAGATACAGAGAATGCTAATGGTAACGATTAACAAGCAATTTTTTCTAAGATAGTTCAAAAATTATATTTTTCAAGTTTTTTAACGCAAAAACTGCCTCCCACAATCCTGTATGCACTCCCATCCTTCCAGATGATGATCGTCTATCAACGGCATTTCTTACGTATGAGCTAGAGTCAAAGGAATCAGCACCTTGCTCAATTAGAATTGGAATTGTCTCCATATTACCGCACCCAAATACATGAATCGCGCAGTTCGGGGCTTCATCCCGAACTGCATGAACAATCGTTTTCATGTATTCAGTATCCTTTGCACGTGGAACCATGCCGCCGATGGCGATTCCTTCAAATCCAGCATCCGCATAGATTTTTGCAATGTATCTTGCCGAAGCCTCATCCCAACACTGAAGCGATGCATACAGAATCAAATCTTTTGATTTCAAATGCTTCAATGAATAAAGAGCATTCTTGATTGTGATACGCTGACGTCGAATACACTCCTTCTCATCAAGCCCAGGAGGAATGATTGCATCCAATGTCGCTCCTATATCGGCATTCTTCTCCTGAAACTCCAGCACATCAAGCGGATTGATCTCATCTTCCTCCTTCGTCTTGATGCTGGCATAATCCGCATGTTCCACAAATTCCGATCCTTCAAACAGACCGGCAAAACCTCCAGAATCAATGAATAGAGGCATTTGTGGGCGCTTTTTCATCTGCTGCGCATAGAAATGACTGACCATCAGACATTGCGACAACCGTTTCAGATATGGTTGGATCAATTTATCCAATGGATACTTTTCTCCAAAAGTCGTGACTGGCATAAATGTGGGAAAGGATACATCACCATGAGCCGTCCGAAGAAGCCCTATCCGTTTGCCATTCTGCATCGTGTATGTATATCTGCCCATCATCTTTCCCCCGATGTTACTGAAAACCAAAGGGTCGGCAAGGCTTCCCGTATGGTATGACTCTTGTTTTCCTTGATCTTTTTAACCATTTTGCACACTTCCGTATTCCCAGTAGCATGCAAAACACAGAGAATATGCTTGCAGCGTCTTCTGTTTTTTGCAAAATCCTGGCAATCACAAACATGCTCACCTTTGACAATCCTCACGACATGGTCTTCACGTCCTCCAGTAATGCGATAAATTCCTCCATCATGACCTTTGATTCTCAATTCCATAGATCGCCTTAGGCGATAGGGATCGATGGTTGTTTTCACTGTCTTTATCTCTCCATCGTTTTCCTGCATGTCCTCATGATAAATTAGATTGTCAGTCTTCGCCAGCAGTTCAGGAAGCTGTTTGACTATGGATTCAGCCAGTTTTCTGCCAACGCCATCAATTTCAGAAAGTCGTTCTTTGCTGATATTCGCCAATGATTGGAGAGATGAAAAGCCTGCATCGGATAACTTCCGGGCGATTTGTCCACCGACGCCATCCAACTGGGTTAGACTGACACGTTCACTGTCTATCCCATAGTTCAACATGGTTGCCAGCATCTGACTTATGCGGGGTACACCATCCATCCGTTCTTTTTTCTTCTGGACTTCATCTTCCTTCAGATGATCCCTATCTGTTGCCGTGCAAATGACGGACATTCCTTGAAGCAAACGGACAACACTTTCCTTCAACATGTGGATATCAGCCTCATAGACATCAAATTTCTTCGCCAAATCTTCTGCTTTTTCTCCTTTTGTCAAGGCATAGCAAAGAGCAGACATTTTTATGGATGCAAGCAAACGAAGAATCCCTGGCGGATCCGGTAATTTCTTAAGGAATTGTTCCACCGTGCAATCTAAAAATTTGCTAGGAATCGGATGCACACATTCACACAATTGATCCAACTCCTCAAAATTCGCATTGATCACAGGGGAACAATCATCGCTTAATGTCGCCAATAAGAGCAAATCGAAAAGATACAACCGTTTATTCGAATTATAACATCTTACAAACAAGTTGATTGTATCAGGAGAAAACATAAGACGCACAGCCAAACGCCCTATCAGTCCGACTTTCAGACGCTTGTCTTCATCAGAAATGTTTTCCTCTTGTTCTTCAGCCATATAGTCATCATCATCCAATTCTTGCTTGCTGCTTTCCATGTCTTTGATTTTTAGCAGGCCGGAAGCAAGCATTTTGTTCAAAACAGGCGTGATATCGGCCTCTGGATGCTGATGTTTGTAAAGCGTCATTGGAAGGAAACCATGGATAAGTTCATTTTTCGTACGTGTATATCCTGCATAAACATCAATCAGCAACTGCTCTCCCATGAATTTACAGGAAATCAACTGTGAATCAGTATGTTCACAGTCTTCATCCAAATACCGATCTGCATCACCTGACCATTTTGCAAGAAGCAGAACAACCTCACCATTTTCATCAAGCCCAGGCCTTCCAGCTCTGCCCGCACGTTGAATAAAACTCCATACAGGTAAATCAATAAAGCCTGTGTCAGAAAACGAGTACGAATCATAGATGACGACTTGCCGTGCAGGAAGGTTCAGTCCCATTTCAAGAGTCGATGTGGCAACAAGCACACGGATCTTTCCCGTCTTGTATTTCTGCTCTGTATCAATACGGACATCCTGCGTCAAGCCTGCATGATGGCAAGTCGTGGGAATTCCTTTACCTTTTATATAATCAGTAATCTGCTGGACACGTGACCGACTGTTGCAGAAAACAAGAGACTGTCCTCCGGATTTCACACAACGTGCAACCTCTTCAAATAAAAGTTGTGGCTTTTGGGCTGCTGAAGAAAAGCGCACGATCCTTTTCTGAATAGGAACTTGACGCCATGTAGAGGAATAGGAAGTCCCATGCAACCAATCAGCAAGTTCAGATGCATTAGGCATGGTTGCAGATAAGCCTAATATCTTGACAAAAGGATTCATGCGGATAAGACGTGTAATGGTCCCTTCAAGTCGGGCTCCACGAATGGAAAGGCCAAGAATGTGGAATTCATCTATGACCACCAGATTAAGATCAGGAATCCAATTCCAATGTGTTCGCCAGTTGCGCATACATGCGTCAAGACGTTCAGGCGTCATGATCAATATTTGAGCAGAAGCGTAACTGCTTTGTGACGATGAATGCTGTATGGTCTCTCCTGTGAAGACTCCGATTTTGCAATTCGGATAGCGTTTGGACCAGCGTTGATGTTGCTGCATGGCCAATGCCCGAAGCGGCGTCACATACAGAGTCTTGTAGCCATCTTTAATGGCAAAATCAATCGCGAGTTCAGACAAATACGTCTTGCCACTGCCGGTGGCCATAGACAGAAAACAATGTTGATTGCTTTCTAGTATGCCTGAATCGACGACTGCTTGCTGTGGCGGGAACAATTTCATGATTTTATCGTATCTTTTCTCAAAAATGCTTGCATCCTACTGGGAATGCATTATAATAAATCATGTTTCCATGCAAAATCAAGTCAAAATGCAATAATTTATCCATAAATTCATGCATTTTCTCCTAAAAAACCACCATGAGCATTCTTTCCGACAATCTGAAAGTCCTTATCTGGCAAAACCAGAAGGAACTGGGCAAAATGTCGTACAAAGACTATATCGCCCATGTAGCAGTGCAATGCGGCATCGCTCCATTGCACTTTCACGCCCTGATATTGGACAAAGATGAAGCGACCAGTGCTGAAGAAGGCAATATCTGTAATTTCTTTTCCGATTCAGGTTTCGATTTGACGACATTGCACACACATTTCCTTTTCAGTGACCTGATGGAACAGAATAAACAAGAACTCATTGACAAGAACCTCCATTATCTGATTTCCAGTCTTGACTGGGGGGAAAACAATGATTTCATTCGTTTCATTGGCGTGAACTCATCGACTGCTTTTCGTTGGAAGCAAGGGTCAACTCGTCCAGACGCCAAGAAGCAACTTCTAATTTGCCAGTACTTTGGATATAATAATACCAATGTCTTATGGTATGGATTTCTCTTTTTCGATCTGGAACCCCTTTCATACCAACATAAGCTGAAATACTGCAAGAGAATGTTGGATGAAATGCCCAAGGAAGAATTTGAACGAATCTATCCTGCCATTTGCAAATTATTGAGTTGAGGTGTCCCATGAGAAAAATCAACTGCGGAACCTCCGGTTCAGATAATATCCCCAAGACTCATCTTCTGAGCGAAATTCCAACGACGTCTGTATTGATCAAGGTATTGATCGAATTCTTCCAGAAAGACTTGGAACTTCGTCCTGCACAGGACATCGCCGTCTTCAAGCATCATTTTCTTCAGGTTTCAGATAATGTCATCATCGCCACGCCGACGAATAGTGGCAAGAGCCTATTGTCCTATCTCTTGTTACTTCAAGAAGCTTTAGCTGGGAATAATGTCATTCTTATTGAACCTCTGCGGGCATTGGCATATGAAAAAGCAGAAGAACTGAAAAAGATAGTAGAAATCATTCAACGGCAGAATAAAAAAATAAAAATAAAGATTACCCTAACAACTGGCGACTATCGATTGACAGACGAGTTCATGCATAGCAAACCATCTGCACGAGAAAAAAACTATAAAGGGCAGATCATAATCGCCACTCCTGAAAGGCTTGATGCCATTTCACGCATAAAGGAGAATACAGAATGGTTCAATAGTATCTCGTTGGTCTGTTTGGATGAAGCACATCTTCTAGGGGATACAAATCGTGGAGCGACGCTGGAATTGCTGCTGGCATATTTGCGATCATTACAGCATGCACCACGAATTGTATTGATGTCAGCGACCATAACCAATGCCGATGAACTGGCATGTTGGTTGACTCCTTGTCAAGTCATTGATAAAATTCCACGTTATCCCAAATTGAACAAATGGCTTTATTGTGTTGAAGACTCAGAAGACGTCAACACAATTATAATCAATGAAATATCAAATATCTTGACTAATCCTAACACAAGTGTCATTGTTTTTGTCTATCAGACCAGTTCGGCAGAAAATTTGGCACATTTGATAGCAGAGCATTTGTCCGGACAACGAATCAAAAAACATGATCTATCAGCTTGCATGGAAAAAAGCGTGGCATGGTTCCACGCGAATCTATCAACGGCAACAAAAGAAAACATCATTACCGAGATGCAGAAAGGAAATGTCAGAGTTGCAGTATCCACTACAGCTTTGGCTATGGGAATCAATCTACCTGCCACACACGTTTTTATTCGGGATTTGACTTTCATTGGATATAAGGATCTTGGAAGCGGTGATATTCTTCAGATGATGGGAAGAGCTGGCCGTGGAAACATGGAGGGTACTGGTATTGTCATGATCTCAGGCAATAACCAGGCAAAGGAAAACAACTTAAAAGAAGAATTAGCGCACGAATTATTGCCCAAAATTCAATCAAGCCTTATTCCCATAGATGACGATGACCGTTACGGCAGAAGACATGAAGATTGGTTCTATGTCGATAGGTTCGGCAATCAGTTGATGGGCATTCTGAACCGTTATGGGCATATTTCTTTAACAAACATTAGACAATACTTGGACAATACCCTAGGGGGAAAGCGGATAACCAACATTAAGGCTGTACTTGATTATTTGTGCAGATGGAAATTGGCATGGCTCAATGAAGACACAAATGAATACGAACCAACGTCTTTTGGCCGAGTCGCATCATCAAGCTATATTTCTCCAATAACATCTGCGAATTTTGGAAACTTGTTCAGGGATTTACTAGAAGACGCCCCTGATGGGGAACATGTAAAAGGCCTAAGCCCTATTGATTATTTGATCATTCTTTGTTTGACCAATCCCGAAAACAAAATGATTGCAAGATACGGCAAGAATATTGTTGACAAAATCGACAAATATATGGAAGGTTTGCCATTGGCAGAAAAGAGTTATTTATATAGGAAGTGGATAAAGGGGGATCCTGAAGCTTTGTATGGTTCATGCTGTGTTCTGCAAACACAAAAGGAAAGCACAAAAATTGTTTATCAGGCTACTTTTACAGCCATGCTGATATATGATATTTCAAGAGGCAATGATTCAGCACATTTGAATTCTTTTTATGGTATCGATGTCGAGGAAATACAGGAAAAGCTTCGAGATAATACATTATGGCTTTTGTGTGGAATGGAAAAGACACTTGAAGTCAGAAATTTCTATTATCATTTAAAAGAGAATTGCCAAGCGGACAATGAACAAATAAAATCTGTTGACAATGCACTTAAGAAAGCGTCCCATTGTATTTTTTCGCTGGTCGCCAATCTCAAATTCAGATCCAAGCTGGGCGAACTAGTCAGAAGTCTGAAAAGCATGTACCCCAAAGCGGATGATCATCCAGGAGAAGCAAGTATCAAAAAATTGGAAATGGCTGGAATCCATTCCATAAAAGATCTGGTAGGTAAAAAAATTGAAGATTTGACTGCAATTGGTTTAACGACTCCTCACGCATCCCAAATCGTCGATTACATCAAACGTCGCTTAAAATAATTATACGTAGAAGGAAGTCCTCATAATGGAAAAACAAAAGGAATTGGTCTCAAAACTCTTTGTCATTGTAACAGTTGCTTATGTAACCTGTCTTCTGCTTTCAAATTTAATTGCAGGAAAGATGATTTCAATATTAGGGGCAACCTTGCCAGCAGCAGTCATTCTATTTCCAATAACCTATATTTTAGGTGATGTGTTTACGGAAGTTTATGGGTTCAAGAGGACACGTATGGTTATCTGGATTGGATTCTCATGCAGTTTCTTTGCGGTATTAGTTTATTTGGCGACAATTGCCCTTCCCCATCCAGATTTTTGGCAAGGGCAAGAAGCTTTTAAAACCGTATTGGGAACTACTCCACGTGTTTTTGCAGCCTCCCTTATTGGATATCTCTTTGGAGAATTCTCAAATGCTATGATACTTTCCAAACTAAAGGTCAAAACAAAAGGTCAGTATCTCTGGATTCGTACAATCCTGTCAACTTTAGTTGGTGAAGCCATGGATACCATTATTTTTATCACAGTCTCTTTCGCTGGAATTATAGATAAGCCTATATTAATACAAATGATTCTTTTCCAATATTTATTTAAGGTAGGTTATGAAATAATCTTCACACCTGTCACATATAAATTTGTTAGCTGGATGAAAAAACAAGAGATGATTGACATATATGATCACAACGAATCATATCGTGTAATTTGATTCCTGCCACATCGATGTCCGTGGGTTGAAACCCACGGTTGGGATCCTTCCACCGCTAACGCGGTTCGATTGGATAATCCATGATCGTTTCCGTGGGTTGAAACCCACGGATGGGATAACATCATCGCTACGCGATTCGATTGGTTGTATTTACGGTTGCCATGGGTTGCACCCATGGTATAGATCCTGTCACCGCTACGCGGTTCTGATATATTTCATGTCAACCGTGGGTTGCGTGCACGCCTTTGGCGTTCACTCCACCCACGGCTGGGATACCGCCATCGCTACGCGATTCATGT
>JAEEGL013923400.1_pt1 | contig 19870 bp, 16 predicted proteins | sample 9134231 | NCBI WGS metagenome assembly JAEEGL01 (sample SAMN16246548, study PRJNA631951) | gut metagenome | biome: gut microbiome; feature: rumen; material: fiber-attached | host: Bos | place: Iran: Karaj | collected 2018-10 | reverse complement strand
GACTTTCCGGGGACCCCGGGTTGTACTGTCTTCGCTCAAAAATAAGCCATTTTCATCTTAACTGCTGCGCCCCGGGGCCCGGGTATTTAAGCTAAAAACAGACAGGAAGTAGAACGGCGCGGATACATCCGCGCCGTTCAATTAGTAATTAGTAAGGAGTAATGAGTAATTTCGGGTCGCTTCGCTCCGATTGTATATGCAAGATAAATTCGGAAAGCTAAATACGAAATCAATCGGCAGTTAAAAAGCTCACGGGTTCAATGCCCCGTGAGCTTAATCTGTGTTATGTTCTTACATTCTTCAATAAAAGGAATAATGATTGTTTGTTTTCTTTATTCCTTAATCTCGCCGGCTTTTTTGAGGCATGTTTTTGCGACTCCGGGGCCGACGAGCTCATATATGAGCGTGGCGCAGAGTATTACAGCCCTTATCTGCTCGGCATATTCGTGGAAGGCGGCACCCGCGGCGAGAGAGAGACCTATTGCAACGCCGGCCTGGGGCATGAGCGCGGGGCCGAGATATTTTCTGATATTTCTGTCCGCTTTTCCGATAACCGCGCCGAGAGATGCGCCGATAATCTTGCCGATCACCCTGAAAACTATATATACCGCGCCGGCAATGCCGACCGTCGGCAGCACTTTTATATTCAGGCTCGCGCCCGAGGCGACGAAAAACAGCATAAACACCGGAGGCGTGATTCTGTCCGATATATCCATGAGCTTTCCGACATCCGATGAAAAATTGGCGACAATCGCGCCCAGCGCCATGCAAAGCAGAAGCGACGAGAAGCCGAAAAGCTGAGAGATGCCGAGGCCGAGGAATATGAAGCCGACCTCAAGGGCGGTACGGTTGCTGTCTTTTTTGAAAAACTTCAAGGGCAGAAGGAATATGAAGCCGAGTATCGCGCCCACTATAATCGCGCCGAATATTTCTTTTGCCGGTGCGAGAGCAAGCTCGGCGGCGGATGAGGATTTGCCCGCAATTGCCCCCGCGACGGCCGTTGCGATAGAGTACATTATCAGTGCTGTCGCGTCATCGAGCGCTACGACCGAGAGCAGGGTTTCCGTTACGGGGCCTTTGGCTCTGTACTGCTTTATGACCATGATTGTCGCCGCAGGTGCCGTTGCCGCCGCTATTGAAGCGAGCACAAGCGAAAATCGGAGATTTCCTGTTACGGGAATAAGCACTCCGGCCACTACTACGACCGCAAAGAACGATTCGAGTATCGCGATGATTATGGGTGTGACGCCGACTCTCTTGAAAAACGAGATTTTGAATTCATTTCCTATTGAAAAAGCTATGAAACCGAGGGCGCAGTCGGAAATGACGGAGATGGCGCTGAGAAAATCTGCGCTCAGCACGCCGAGAATTGACGGACCGAGAATAAGCCCCGCCACAAGGTAGCCCGTCACATTCGGTAGCTTCACCTTTTTGACGAGACGCCCCATCGCCATGCCCGTGAAAATCATCAGGGCAAGGTCGGTGAAAGTGTTGAGTTTTATGTAATTCGCGAGTTCAAACATCAGCGGGAAAGACCCTCCAGATAATCTATGGGAATTGTAAACATAATGCCTGTATCGGGGTTGTTCAGACCCCCTGTTGCCTCGTTGACGATGCGTGAAATCACTTTGATGTCTTCATCGCGGGCAACCATAATTATTGTCTTGTTTTCTTTGTGCGAGGGCATGAAAAGCTCGCGCAGAGAGCCCACAATCCTGAAATCGTCACTGTCACTGAGCTCCTGAATCATACCTTTGCTGTCAATTATCGTAGCTCCGGGCATGTTGTTTTCCTTGAATGTTTCAAGCAGTTCATCAAGACACTCTGTTTTATTGAGGATTATTGTAACAAGCTTCATGTCAGCTCACTCCTTTTCTTTATTTTATCACCCGGATTCAATTATTTCAATGTTATCCGGAGAAAAACAAGGTGAATTTTTATAAAATATCGGGGCTTTTTCCGTCAAAGTGTATAAAAATAGATTTGATGTTAACAAAACATCATTTTGTGGTATAATAAAAATATATTTTAATAATTTCGGTCATGGGGGCTGCTTTATGAAAAAAGTATTATCGGTTATTATGTCTGCGGTTATTGTCTTTTCCGTCTGCGGAATCCTCGCGAGCGCGAAGAGAGACGACATAGAGTATAACGGCTATCCGGTTATCCTTGTGCCGGGCTACAGCTCATCTTTCCTGTATGACACCGAGACCGGCGAGCAGGCGTGGGGGCTTGATTTCAGCAAAATCGGCGGCATGGTGCTCGAGAGCACGGTGAAACTCGGAGTCGCTCTCGGCGCGATGACAGTGGGAAACGCCGATAAAATCGCACAGTATATCGGCGACGGAATAATTGAGATGTGCGCCGAGCTGCCCTGCAATCCCGACGGCTCAAGCGTCCGCCCGCTCGAGAGATACTACACGAGCGCCGAGGATATGCGTTACAGCGCGATTATGGAGCGCCACCCCGAGGGCGGATATATGAGCGAGCCTAAAATCGCAGAAAGATTTGCAGAGTATATCGGATATGACAACATCTATAATTTCACCGACGATTTCCGTATGGGCAATGAATTCTGCGCGGAGCAGCTCAATGATTTCATTAAGTCTGTAAAGGAATTCACCGGTCAGGATAAGGTCAATATCATAGCAATCAGTCACGGCGGCCAGACCGTTTCCACCTACCTCGCCATGTACGGCGATAAAATGGATGTCGCAAACGCCACTCTTACTGTGCCCGCAATCAGCGGTGCCGGTTTTGCGTTTGACGCTCTGATGGGTGATGTTCACCTTGATGAGGACTGTATCGCAAGATTTATCGAATACGGAAACGACGTGGAAGAGGACTACGACTGGCTTCTCAAAGCCCGTCAGCTCGGCTTCCTCGATCAGATATGCGACAAGCTCATTCCCTATGTTCTTCAGGTAATCGGAAACTGGGGCAGCATGTGGGATTTTGTTCCGACCGACGAATATGAAGCGGCAAAGAAACTTCGCCTTGACCCCGTTGAAAATGCAAAACTCATCGAAGTATCCGACAGATATCATTATGAGATTCAGCCCAGGATCAGGAAGGCGTTTGAGGAATGTCAGGCAAAGGGGATGAATATCAATATCCTTGCGGGATCGGGCAATTCCATAGTCACAGGTCTTGCCGAGTATTCCGACGGAATAATAACAACAAAATCCTCCACAGGCGCTCTGTGCCCCACGCTCGGAGAGAGATTTTCAGACGGTTACATACAGAAAAATGACTGCGGCGGCAGATATAAAGTCAATCCCTCAATGACGGTTGACCTGTCTGCGGCGTATCTTCCCGATGATACCTGGCTCGTGGAAGATATGTTCCACGGTATGATGATTTACGACCCTTATGTATTTGACTTTATGATAAAATCAACGCTCGACGACAGGCTGCAGAATGTTTATTCCGATCCGGATTTCCCGCAGTTCAGGGATTCCGAAAACGCGGCGCTGAGCGTTTACACCGAGTTCAGCGGCTGTCTGCCGGGATTCATCGATTCAAACGCCGAATCACTCACAATCAAAAACTGCTGCAAAGAGTCTAAAATCACCGTAACGTCTGTCACCGCAGACGGAATCGATCTCGTATTCAAAGTTAAGCCCAAAGTGCTCAAACCCGGTGAATCCTTTGAGGCGGAATTCACCGGAGATATACCCGAAGAGAGCAGGAAATGTGTCGGAATTACGGTCACATTCCTTATGGATACCGTGACGCCCGCCTGTTACAGGACTCAGAAATACACCGTTATGAACGGCGATGATGTTACTTTTGACGGAGGATATGTTTCCACGCAGGAAACACCGCTCAACAAAGCTGTCGGTCCTTTCATAACAAAGATTCTCAAAGCTCTGGGACTCAATGAATTCCTCTCGATGATTTACAGCTGGTTCACTTATATTTTCAGAGCGGCAGGCGCTCTCTTTGCAGGATAAGCCCCGGTCCGCCTTAACACTTATGCCTTATTCTGTTAACATAATGATGTTGACAAAACAGAATAAATATGAAATAATTACGGATATAAATCCCCAAAACCAATATAAAGGCAGGGCTTGATATGAAAAAAGCGTTTCTGATTCTGCTGGCTGTGATGACTGTCCTCATTCTTTTCACTGCCTGCGAAAAAAGGAAGAAAATAATATATACCGACCCCGAGGAATACAACAAGGCCGTTTCGGAAAGCGTTTCCGAAAGCGAGAAGGAATCCTCGGAGCAGGAGTCAAAGATAGAAGAGGATATGATAAAGACCCAGAGCGAAATGGGAAAGACGATAGAGGGCAAGCAGATAGTCGCAAAACTCGTTTACGGCAACCATATTCAGTATGAAAAAATAGTCTTTGACAAGAAGGGCATTGCGGAATACCGTCTTACATACAAGTATTTTGATACCGATGATTACTACAATATGGTACTGGGATACGGTGATCAGGGCAACGAAAAGCTTGTTGATAAGAGCGCGGAGCTCAGATGCATTGTCTATAAGAATAACGGCCCGTTTGATATGGATTATGAAACTTTCTACGGGCTCTATTCAAGAAAAAGCCCCGATATCTGCACAATAGTCGAATAATGCTTTTTACGGCACAAATGAAAAGCTCGCCCTCAGGCGAGCTTTTTGTTTGTCTGTCATGCGTTTTTGGGTTTCATAATGGTTATATCCCTAATCATATCGGCATTTATAATGCTGATTTTTTTCTTGTCTTCGACTTTGATCCAGTTTTCTTCCACGGCGATTATCGTGCACTGGCGCGCAAACGACTCGTTGAAGCAGGTGACAACAACATCTTTTCCGACAAGATCGGTTATCATATCTATGGTCACTTTTGTTTTCCTCCCTCTCTTTTTTCTGAGTATTCTGTCATATATGAATTTGTTTCTCGCGGGGATTATGATAAGCATAATCACTATCGCGGCCATTATCATAGACCAGTAGGCCGTCATACGTCCACCACCGGATTCACAATACTCTGATAATAATCCTCCGGGGTAATTATATAATCATATACAGAGTAGATATTAAATGCGCATAAGTATGTTCCCTGTCTCGCTCCCTTTGACAGGATGTCAAATGAATACGGGAAGACGATATCGTCCGATGAACTGAGGCAGAAATCATTCTCGTCAAAGAGCCCGTCCAGTATTTCATGCTGCTCTTCCGAAAGAGGAATGCCGCCTCTGATTGAATAGGAAATATCGGCCTCATCGTGAATTGCCTGTCTGACTGCCTTCTCGGGTTCCTCCGCACCGGGAGCGTAGAGATCGCTCAGGCGGAGCTGTTTGCCGTTTGCGAGAGAGAAGGAGCGGCCGATTGTCGTGCCTGTTTCATTGTCGGGGTTGATTCCGGTCTTCTTTGTTATGAGATAGGAAACAGCGGTGGGAGAGCGGTCATACTCTTCGCAGTTTATTATTGTAACCGTAACACCGTCTATATCATATTTTTCTTTGTAATCATCGGTATGCTGCAGATTTGTTTCTATAATGTCCTCTTCTTCACGGAGATACATTTTGAACCAGTTGTTAATCTGCTGCTCGACTATCCGGGATTCTTCGCATTTTATTACCGGGTAAGTAACCTCCAGGCGGGCGACTGTCTCTCCGTCGGGCAGGCTGAAATCTTTCTCATATTTTTCAAATGATGAGTCAAAATCCACTCCGTTATTTTCCTGAGAGCCGCCTTTGTACGACGGCTTAAGGGAGCAGGAGCAGAGTGATATTATAATGATAATTGCGCCCGTCAGGGCCAGCACTTTTTTCATGGCTTCACCTCACTATTAATTCCAGTCATTGCTCAGATGCTCGTCTTTTCCGCTCATCATAAAAGCGGGGTACTCCGGGTTTGCGGAGATTACCGGTTTATCGGCCGTAATCAGCCATACGACAAAATCTGCATAGTCGGTGCCGTATGAGCCGGAAACATGGGGAGCTCCTTTTATGAGCCAGGTGCTGTCGGGATAAAGAGCCGTAGATGTGTCACAGACCTTATCGGGAGAAACATACGGGGATTCTTTTACGTCAAGAGTCTCTCCGTAAGGGGCGATTGTTGCGTGGCCGCTCATCAGCGGGGTTTCAAGTGCCTGGTCGCCGTTTACATAGCTTCTCGCGTAAACCGGGGCAACGGGTGAATTATAAGTGGCCGCGACCGCGACTTCAACGCCGCCCTCAACCGCTTTTTTAATCATGGCGTCTCTGTTTTTCATCATTTCCTGAAGCTCTTCGGTTTTTGCGATGAAAGCGGCTCTCTTCTCTTTTAAACCGGGTCTCTCGAACATATATTTTATGCAGGCATCATAATCCTCGGGCAGAATAAGCGCCCAGACCGAAAGCATATTGCCGAAGATGGGGCCGAGCATCTCGTCATAAACCTGGTCTTTGTTGTTATTGACGAATTTCATTGCAAGGTCTGAAACGCCTTTGAAAACTCCGGTGAATTTCAGCGCCTTCATAAGACCTTTGAAAAGGAAATTGTCGCTCTGGTTATTGAGAAAAGCATAGAGATTATCGGGGTTAATCTCAACGCTGCCCTGGAGCAGGTCGGATGTGACGTATGTGCCGCACCAGGTGGAAGACAGGAAAACGAGACGGTTGATATTGTCAAATCCGTATTTCGTAAGATATGCAACGGTCATCACACCGCCCATACTCGCCGATATGATATTGACTTTATCGCAGTTATGGTCCTTCATTGCCCTTTCAACAGTCTCTCTGACCTCGACGGCGATATCAAGAGGATTCATACGCCAGTCATAGTTGAAATAATATACGTTTTCGCCGCCTATCGCTTCGGATACCGTTCTTGTTATGCCGTATTCATAGGGCTCTCTCGAAAGGAGCTCGGGATAATTGCCTGCCGCAAGAGGGAATTTCTCTGTACCCACATTATATTTTGACGAGCCGTCTTCATTGCAGGCATACCCGCCGAATATCTCGTTGAGCTCAACAATGAGCTTGCGGGTCGCTTCCTGTCTGTCGTTTTTAAACAGCTTGATTGCGGCCGCTTCACCGACGGCTTTGAGTATTTTGCCGATATTGATATCGCCCATGCAGTTATGCTGGCTGTCGGTTCCGTAATCAATGTAGAGGCCGGTGAAATCCATGCCCCTGATGATGATTACCGGGTAATCGCCCGCGGCTTTCAGCTTTGGGGACGGGCTTTCTTTTTCCGCGGCAAAAGCCGGAATGCACATACCCGCCGCAAGAATTACGGCCAGAAGTAAGGAAATGATTTTTTTCATTTTATGACCCCCTTAGAATCCGAGTTTATAATATCATAAAAGGAAGCCGAGTTCAATCAAAAATAAAAAATACTCCGCATCGGCAGATGCGGAGCACTTTTTCAGAAATCAGAAGTTGAAGAAATTTCCGAGGAAAACATTTACATACTGCCAGATGGGGTTCCAGATAGGAGCAACCATGTCAAGCAGCTTTGCAACTGTGGTGGTGTCAACTGTTCTCAGGTCGAAATTCTCGGCAAAATACTTTACCATTGTAAAGATAAGATCCTGGATACCCGAGGTATCTGCCGATGAAATCGCGTCTGAAATCTGAGTCATGAATTCCATAAAATTGTCCCCCTATTAAATATAGTTACAATGTATTATATTCACATCCGGCAATAAAGTCAATGGACAAATTGTGAATTTTGAACAGATTATTCCCGGATGCAATAATCTTTATATCTGTCAACCAGCTCCGTATCCGCGGTAATATCAAGGTAAAGACCGTCGGCGCGGTACTCCTCGCGGGATATGACTCCGTCTTTTCTCATCGCCGCGGCGGCGGCGCCGTCGCTGTAGGGGATGAGCATTTTAACCCTGGCTCTTGACGGAGGAAGCGCCTTTGAAACCGCCTCAAGAAGAGTGTCGATTCCCTCTCCGCTGAGAGCGGATATTCTGACGGAATCCTTTATATTGAGAGGCACGGAATCCGATACGGGAAGGTCGCATTTATTTAAAACCGTGATTACCGGCTTTCCGCTGCAGCCGAGCTCGTCAAGCAGCTTTTCGGTCACTTCAAGATGCTCGGGGCACTCGGGATCGGAAGCGTCGCAGACGTTGAGAATCAGCTTTGCGCTGACCGCCTCTTCGAGCGTTGACTTGAACGCCTCAACGAGGTTGTGCGGCAGGCGCCTTATGAAACCGACGGTATCAATGAGCATTATCCGCCTGCCGTCGGGCAGAGTGAGCGCCCTCGAGGTCGGGTCGAGAGTTGCGAAAAGCTTATCCTGCGCGAGAACTCCCGCCTCGGTGAGATGATTCATGAGAGTCGATTTTCCGGCATTGGTGTAACCGACGATGACGACGGTTTCCACTCTGTCTTTTTCGCGCCTTGCCCTTGTGAGATTGCGGCGTTTTTCAAGCTCCGCGAGCTCATCCTCAAGAGTCTTGATTCTTCTGCGGATGTGCCTTTTGTCGCTCTCAAGCTTGGTTTCGCCCGGTCCTCTGGTGCCGATACCGCCGCCCAGTCGCGAGAGCTTATGACCCTGCCCGATAAGGCGCGGCAGATTGTATTTCAGCTGAGCGAGCTCCACCTGCAGTTTGCCCTCGTTGCTGACCGCTCTCTGAGCGAAAATATCAAGAATCAGCGTTGTCCTGTCAATCACACGCAGGTCGAGAACGTTTTCCATGTTTCTCTGCTGTACGGGCGAAAGCTCACTGTCTGCTATGACGACGTCAATCTCATTGTTTTCGCAGAATTCCTTCAGCTCGTCAAGCCGTCCGCTTCCGAGAAACAGCGCTCCGTCGGGCCTGTCTCTCTTTTGCGAAACGAAACCGGCAACCTGAGCGCCGGCAGTCATTGCCAGCTCCTCAAGCTCCGCGAGAGAAGAATCGCAGTCATATTCCCCCGTATCAACGGCAACAAGCACCGCTTTTTCGGGCTCCTGTTTGTTTTCATATAATTCCATAGTTTTATATCACGGGCTGCCGCAATTGCGGCAGCCCTCTTCAATCATTATTTTATTTTCAGGCTTTCCGCCTCGATTATTCTGCTGTCTTCGGAACCTGTATAGATTATCTCAACGCTGTCTCCCTTGTTGAGTATAACGGCATCCTCCGCCTTTGAAGCGGCAATGGAGTAGTAGAAGTCGTTTGTATCAACTTTGATGTAGTAGTAGCTTTCGCCGCCTTTGACAGCAGTTCTGATATCTGTGACCTTGCCGCTGACGAAGCCTTTTCCGTCCGGGATTTCGGGCTCGGTTGAGGTGCTCTTTTCAGGCGTTACTGTGTTGTCGCCGTCACCCTCTCCGTTGACGATATCCGTTATCTCATCGGGGTTGATATCAACCTTGATGCCGGTGCTCTCAAGAGCTTTCTTGTAGATGGAAAGACACTCCGCGAGATCTCTGCCGTTTGCGCCCATCTTGTTGTTGTTATACTGCTTGACGTTGATAAGCGCATACTGCTGAACTATGCTGCTGCCGCTGCTTACATCCTTGAGTGAGAGGAAGTAGGTCGGCTCGCCGCCGATATTGAGAAGCAGCGGGAATGTGGCTGTGTATCCGAGGTCTTTAACACGGCCTTCCGCGGCGCTCTGTGCCGATGCTTCGGTACCGCCGGTCACGTTATAGTAAACAGCCTCTTTTGTTCTCTGGTTTACAAGAACGAAGCCGATGATACTCTGGTCGGCTGTTACGGAGGTAACGCCTGTATACATCCACACATCGTCATCCTTGGCTATGTAGTTGTAGCCGGATGTGGTGTTGATAACATTCTTCTGGCCGAGGATTGAATTCCAGAAGCCGCCTCTGTATCTGCCGTAGTAGTCATACTGACGGACTATGAGGTCGGAATCGAACACTCTGTCAATCCACTGGAGAGCCGGGTCGTTTCTGAACTGGTCTATGGTGTAGTAATTGCTTTCGCCCGATGCGCTGTCGGCTTTGACTACAACCGCGCCTATAACGTCGGTTCCGCCGAAGAGGCCTATCGTGTTGTCAAGGCGGGCGCAGATCCAGTAGGGATTGCCCTCATCGTCTATCTCAAAAGTAGCATCGGCGAAGAGATAGGTAGGATATTCAAATCTGAGATGTCTCTTGAGGAGTTTGTTGAAGTGCTCCGCGGGAGAGTATCTGATATTGTTTTCGAGAGTTTTGAATTCCGCGCTCTCATTTGCCATATCGACTATAACATAGCCGGGGAAACCCTGACGGGTGTTGAAGAACCATTTTATAATGCTTGCGTACTGAAGGGGAGCGACTCTGACGGGAGTGCCCTTATAGTTGATCTGGGTGTTTCTGTCATAGACAGTGAACTGTGAAACGTAGCCCATTTCGCCGAGGTCGCCGAGCGCTCTGGCAGCAATCTGCGATGCGGAAACTTCGTCAAGTCTCGGGATGGCGCTGAACGAAGAGGCATCCTCCTCGGGGATTTCTTCGGAGAAATTACTGTCTGTTCTCACATCGATAATACGGCTGTATGCCTTCGCCCTGAAAAACTGGCAGCCGACAATGTAACCGATTACGGCGACAACAACGAGGATTCCGATTATTATGCCCGGTACAATTGCTCTTCTCTTTACATAGGGAGTGTATTCGGGCTTTGTGGGCATCTTTGAGAGCAGAGCGTTGAATACTACATATGAGGTCGCGACCGCGCCGAGATACATATAAAGGGTTGTATCTTTCGGGTTGAGAGCGGGCAGCATCACATAGTATGCGATAAACGCCGTAATGACTGTGAGCACAAGGCTGATAACAATCTTGAGCCCCGCGTTTTCGGGAGGGATAACTATCTCCTTCTGTGCGGATTTTCCCTTGTTTGAAAAGTCAACTTTTATAGGGTCCATATATTCATCTCCATTAAACGTGTAAATGATGTATGACTGATTAAGTATAACCTATTTAAGGAAATATTACAAGCTTTTTGATATTTTTTTAAAGAGAAGGGCAAAAAAAACAGAGCTTCCGGATAATAATAAACCGGAGGCTCCGCATATCCGATTATTGAGTTTATACTGTCACGCCGCCTTGACCGAGGGGGCAGGAATGGGAATCTCCACGCTGAAATCGGGATTGTCAATCCTCGCGACAAAACCGCCCGCCGGGCCGAGAATATTGAAACCGACATACATTTTGCCGCCGAGGAAAAAGATATTTTCCGCCTCATTGGTCGTGTCGGGCAGAACTATGTGTCCCTGCGGCTCGCCGGTAAGCGAATATCTGTAAACGATATTCGGGTTGTAATAGAGCGAATAGAGATATGTGCCGTCGGTTGCGAGGCTCTGCCTCGTGTAAAGATTTTCGGGATTGTCTATAACTCCGGTTTCCTTGAAATTCTCATCGAACCTGACTATGTCGGCGGAGTTTGAGATACCGGCATACCAGCATTTTTCGGAGCCGACATAAGCTATCGAATAAATCCTGGTGCCGAGAGTCTTTATTCCCGTGACCTTGAGAGTCGCCGGGTCGACAAATGTGATTGTGGTGTAATTCGGCTTGTTGTTGCACACCACAAGGAGCTTATTCGCCTCGTCATAAGTCATATCGTTCGCGTGATCGATATTGAGCTCTTCGCTCACCGCGACAGTCGACCAGTCCGAGGAATCAATCTTCACGATTTTGGAGGGCACCGCCCCTACCGGAGCATCGGTGTCTATGAGCACCTGATAGACATATCTTCCGTCTGTGCAGCCGCCCTCGACGGTCCTGATATTTTCAAATGACGAAAACACGGCTACAGGAGTTATAACCACCGGGTTTTCGGGCGGTTTTTCGGGAGTCAGCAGGCCGAAGGCCGCGAGAATCGCCGAAAAAACAGATGCGAGACTTTTGAAAAATGTGAGCAGCAGATTAAAAATTTCATCCATAATTTTTTCCCCGTTTTATTATTCCGGCGGAAAAACTGCGTTTTCCGGGCCGGTACAAATTGAAAAGTATTATATATCAATGATTTCAATCTGTTATTAACAAATTGTAAACTTTGGGAAGAAGAATGCTCCGCGTTTTGAAAAAAACACTTGACAAGCGGATTTTTTAGTGATATGATACGCACAATCAAATAACAAAAAGGCGTTGACGAAGACGGCTGAATACGGATGCTTTCAGAGAGCCGGGGGTGCTGTGATCCCGGCAGCGGAATTATTCAAAGCCCATCCCTTCCGAGCCGGGGGTCCCAAAGCGAAAGCGAGTAGATACCTCCCGAGTCTGCTGCGTTAGTGCATAGGGCTTGATGGAGCCCGAAGAGCGGCGCTTTTTGCGCAAGTTGAGTGGTACCGCGGGATTTATATCTCGTCTCAAGTTTTCTTGAGACGGGATTTTTTGTTTTTTATTCAGGCGGAAAAAGATTGATTAATAATTGACACCGGAGGTGCATTATGGATACAAAAGCAGTAAATGAAATGAACAGACTCTCACTCATAGCGGAAAGAATCAAAGAAATGCGTGACATTCTCGGCTATACGCCGGAGCAGATGGCGGAAAAGACAGAGGTTACTCCCGAGGAGTATGTGCAGTATGAGGCGGGCAAAACGGATTTACCTTTCACTTTTCTGCATAAATGCTCAATTGCTCTCGGAATTCAGCTTACCGAGCTGCTTGAGGGCTCGTCCGCTCATCTTTCATCATATACCGTCACAAGAAAGGGAAAGGGCGAAAACACCGCCGAGGAGGACGGAATCACAATCCAGAATATGGCTCCGAATTTCAAGGATAAAATAGGCGAGCCGTATTATGTGACTTATGAATATTCCGAAGAGCTTCAGAATAAGCCGATTCACCTCACCAAGCACGACGGTCAGGAGTTTGACTTTGTCGTTTCCGGCTCCCTGCTCGTTCAGGTCGGCAAAAATCAGGAGCTTCTTCACGAGGGTGACAGCATTTTCTACAATTCATCCACACCTCACGGTATGATAGCGGTAGGAGGTAAAGACTGCGTTTTCATCGCGATGATTCTTCCGGGCGAAAAGACAGTCCGCGAGGCGGATATCCGCCGTACCATTTCGGCAAGACCCGAAAAGGGACTTCTTATTGATACTTACGCAAAGTGCGAAGAGGATGAAAACGGCTGCCTCAAAAAGATTCATTTTGAAAATACAGAAAAATTCAACTTCGGCTATGATGTTGTCGATAAGATCGCAAGAAAATATCCGGACAAGCTTGCGATGATTCATCTCGACATCGACAAGGTTGAGAGAAGATTCACATTCCGCCAGATCATGCAGGAGAGCGACAGGGTAGCGAATTATTTCACCTCGCTCGGCATCAAAAAAGGCGACAGGGTAATGCTTGTTCTCAGACGCCACTGGCAGTTCTGGATCACTATGGTTGCGCTTCACAAGATGGGAGCTGTCGCGATTCCGGCAACATATCAGCTCAAAGACCACGATTTCATTTACAGATATAACGCCGCCCATGTGAATACCATAGTCTGCACAAACTTTGGCGATACCTGTGAGATAGCGGAGAGAGCCGCTCTCGAATGCCCCTCTGTTGTCAACAAGATACTTGTCGGCGGCAAGAGAGAGGGCTGGCATGATTTTGACGAGGAGTATCCGCGCTTTTCATCTCACTTCCCGAGGACTGAAGAAACCCCGGGCGGAGAAGACACGGCGCTCATATTCTTCTCATCGGGAACAACCGGAAATCCCAAGATGGTTGAGCATAAGCACACCTATCCTCTCGGGCATTTTGTTACCGCGAAATACTGGCACTGCTGTGAGCCCGACGGTCTTCATTTCACCATATCCGACACGGGCTGGGGCAAAGCTCTCTGGGGCAAGCTCTACGGTCAGTGGATGTGCGAGGGAGCTGTATTCGTTTATGATTTCGACCGCTTCCATTCCGCTGATATACTCCCGCTTTTCGCTCAGTATAAGATAACCACATTCTGCGCTCCGCCGACCATGCTCAGAATGCTCATCAAAGAAGATATCACAAAATATGATTTTTCATCCGTCAAGCATATGACAACGGCGGGCGAGGCTCTCAACCCCGAGGTCGCGATTCAGTTCAAGAAAGCGACGGGCCTTGAGATTATGGAGGGCTTCGGACAGACGGAAACCACACTCGTTATCGGCAATCTTGTCGGCTCCGAGGTGCGCCTGGGCTCAATGGGCAAGGCTTCTCCGCAGTATGATGTCGATATAGTCGACCCGGACGGCAACCCGGTTGCCGACGGCGAGACCGGTGAAATAGTCATCCGCCTCGATAACGGAGACCCGGTAGGACTCTTCAAGCAGTATATTGACGAGGAAGAGAAAAACGAGGAGTGCCGCAGACAGAATATGTATCACACCGGCGATACCGCCTGGCGCGATGAAGACGGCAACTTCTGGTATGTCGGCAGGGTTGACGATGTCATCAAGTCATCCGGCTACCGCATAGGGCCCTTTGAGATTGAGAGCGTCATAATGGAGCTCCCGTATGTTCTCGAGTGCGGAGTTTCCGCGGCCCCCGATGAAATCAGAGGCCAGATAGTCAAGGCGAGCATAGTGCTCACAAAGGGTACAGAGGGTACCGAGGAGCTCAAAAAAGAGATTCAGAATTATGTTAAGCAGCACACCGCTCCTTACAAATATCCGCGTCTTGTAGTCTTCAGAGACGAACTTCCCAAGACGATAAGCGGAAAAATCCGCAGGAATCTGCTGTGATTTCCGCCCCGGATTTCCTGTCCGTTTTATATAAATGATAAAAATAAAACATTAATATTGTATAATCTGACACAAAAAAGTATTGACTTTTAAGAAAAGCTGTTATATTATAATTCCCGATATTAAAGGCGTTGACGAAGAGAGAGTGTATTTCCGGCCTTCAGAGAGACGGCGTTCGGTGCGAGCCGCCGGTTTGGGATACATTTCCGTAGCTTCCGAGCCGGGAGGAAGAAAGCAAAAGCGAGTAGAACCTCCCCGTGACTGCCGCGTTAGAGCATAGAGCTTGTCAGAGCTCGAAGAGCGGCGCACACCGTGCGCAATTTGAGTGGTACCGCGGGTTAATGATTTATCCCGTCTCAAAGTAAAACAGCTTTGGGGCGGGTTTTTGTTTTTATGACAGCCCGCGCTCCGCAGGAGGGAAAACATGGAATTATCAAATCTTGACACCCGGATCAAGGATATGGCCGCCCGTATCAGGGAGCTTCGCGAGGTCGAAGGCATTTCCGTTGAGACGATGGCGGAGAAAACGGGCGTTACGGCAGAGGAGTATCTCGCGTGCGAGAGCGGAGAGAGAGATCTCAACTTCGCATTCCTCTATAAGTGCGCCGCCGCCTTTTCCGTGGATGTTACAAACATAATAGAGGGTCACAGCCCCAAGCTCTACTCGTATTTTGTCAACCGCAAGGGCGACGCTCCCAAGATTTCAGACGCGCACGGCATGACATACTACAATATGGCCTACGCTTTCAGAAACAGGATTTCCGAGCCGCTGTTTGTAGTGAGCAAATACAGCGAGGAAGCTCAGCGCAAGGCGATAGAGCTCACCAGCCACAGCGGTCAGGAGCTTGATATTGTGGTTGACGGCCATCTGTGCGTACAGGTGGGCGAGCATAAAGAGACTCTCGGCCCCGGCGACAGCATCTATTACGATTCCGGCACACCGCACGGCATGATTGCCGTAAACGGCGAGGACTGCAGCTTTTACGCGATAGTCCTCAACCCGACGGGCGAGCCGATTCCCGAGCTTGTCGCGGCAAAAAAGGTTGACGCTCCTCCCAAGGGGCATATCAGGGATACCAAAGACAGAGTATACAAGAGATATATCGAAACAGAAGAGGATGAAAACGGTTCACCGCTTTCGGTAAAATTCAAAAACGAGGAAAAATTCAATTTCGCATTTGACATAATTGACGAGATAGCAAACAAAGACCCCGATAAAATCGCTCTTCACTATGTTTCAAATGACAAGGAATACAGGGCATTTACCTTCAAGGAGATAAAGCAGAATTCAAACCGCTGCGCAAATTACTTCAAGAGCCTCGGTATAAAAAAGGGCGACAGGGTAATGCTTGTATTAAAGCGCCATTATCAGTTCTGGTTTGCGATTCTCGGCCTTCACAAGCTCGGCGCCATTCCCATTCCGGCAACGAATCAGCTTCTTGTTCACGATTTTGAATACCGCTTCAAGGCGGCGAATATCACATCGATAATCTGCACCGCCGACGGCGAGGTCTGCGACAATGTGGATGAGGCGCTCAAGGGCTATGACGGCATGGTCAACAAGATGATTGTCAACGGCTCACGCGAGGGCTGGCGCACTTTCAATGATGAATATGTGCTTTACAGCAGCCACTATCCGAGACCGGCCGATGCGCCCTGCGGCAAAGACTATATGCTGATGTATTTCACATCGGGCACATCGGGTTATCCCAAAATAGCCACTCACAATTATCTCTATCCGCTCGGTCAGTTCCACACCGCCAAATACTGGCACGATGTTGACCCCGACGGAATTCACTTCTCAATATCCGACACCGGCTGGGCAAAAGCCGCATGGGGCAAGCTCTACGGTCAGTGGATGTGCGAAACATCGCTGTTTGTCTATGACTTCGACCGCTTCCACGCGGAAGATGTGCTGCCGATGTTTGAGAAATACAAAATCACCACCTTCTGCGCACCGCCGACAATCCTCAGGATGCTCGTAAAGCAGGATATAACGCATTACGATTTATCCTCGATACAGCATATGACCACGGCGGGCGAGGCGCTCAATCCCGAGGTTTACCGCCAGTTTGAGAAGGCGACGGGCCTGCAGATTTTAGAGGGATTCGGCCAGACGGAGAGCCCCGTACTGCTCGCCAATTTCAGGGGAGCGGATCACAAGGTCGGCTCGATGGGCAAGGCGGCGCCGCATCTCAATATCAAACTCCTTGACGCCGACGGAAAACCCGTACCTCCCGGAGAAACAGGTGAAATCTGCGTCGATATAAGCAACGGAATCCCCTACGGTATTGCGGTCTGCTATTTCGGCTCGCCCGACAAGACAGAGGAAACCTGGCATGACGGCTGGTATCACACGGGCGACACCGCCTGGATGGATGAAGACGGATTTTACTGGTATGTCGGCAGGGTTGACGATGTTATCAAATCATCCGGCTACCGCATAGGGCCGTTTGAGATTGAGAGCGTCATTATGGAGCTTCCGTATGTTCTCGAATGCGGCGTATCTCCGGCTCCCGACCCGGTCAGAGGTCAGATAGTCAAGGCAAGCATAGTGCTTGTAAAAGGCACTGAGGGCACGGAAGAGCTCAAAAAAGAGATCCAGACTTATGTCAAGGAACACACCGCGCCTTATAAATATCCCCGCCTTGTTGTTTTCAGGGATGAGCTTCCCAAGACAACCAGCGGCAAAATAATGAGAAATCAATTATAATTATCATAAGAGAGGAAGAATACTATGGAAATCAAAATCACAAGGACTTCAAATCCGAAGGCAAAACCGGCTGATGAATCAAAGCTCGGCTTCGGCAAGGTGTTTTCAGACCACATGTTCATCATGGATTATTCAGCCGACAAGGGCTGGCATGATGCGAGAATAGTTCCTTTCGACTATATTCCCATTCACCCTGCGGCAAGCGTACTCCATTACGGCACAGAGATTTTTGAAGGTCTCAAGGCTTACAGAACCGTAAACGGCGACATTTCCCTTTTCAGACCCATAGAAAACATCAGAAGAATGAATAATTCCGCAGAGCGTCTCTGCCTTCCGCAGATTGATGAAGCCGATGCGCTTCAGATTTTTGACACTCTCGTTGAGGTTGACAAGGACTGGGTTCCCCATTCCGAAGGTACTTCGCTCTATATCAGACCCTTTATGATAGGCAACGATGAGAATCTCGGCGTTCACGCCGTTCACAACGCGAAATACATCGTCATTCTCTCTCCCTCGGGCGCATATTATGCAGAGGGCATCAACCCCGTTAAAATCGCCATCGAGGCAGAGGACGTCAGAGCTGTCAGAGGCGGCACCGGCTACGCGAAATGCGGCGGCAACTACGCTGCCTCCCTGCGCGCAGGTCAGAAGGCCGAAGAGAAGGGATTCACCCAGGTCCTCTGGCTTGACGGCGTTGAGAGAAAGTATATTGAAGAAGTCGGCTCAATGAACGTTATGTTCAAGATCAACGGCGAGATCATTACTCCCAAGCTCACAGGCTCCGTGCTTCCCGGCATCACCCGTAAATCCTGCGTTGAGCTTCTCAAAGAGAAGGGCTTCAAGGTCAGCGAGAGACTCCTCTCCATTGACGAGCTTGAGGATGCCGCAAAGAACGGCACTCTCGAAGAGGCGTGGGGCACAGGCACAGCGGCTGTTGTTTCACCCATCGGCTGGCTCAGCTACAAGGGCGATGAATTCGAAATCAGCAACGGTAAGATAGGCGAAGTTACCCAGATGCTCTATGACGAGCTCACCGGCATCCAGTGGGGCAAGCTTCCCGACACACGCGGCTGGATTCACAAGGTATGCTGAATCCCAAAAGAGTCACGATATTCTGCGGTCACTACGGCACGGGAAAAACGAATGTTGCGGTAAACTATGCTCTGTATCTCAGGCAGACGCTCAGAAAAAGCGTCAGGATTGCCGATATGGATATAGTAAATCCGTATTTCCGCACCAAAGACAGCGAAGACAGACTCAATAAAGCGGGCATCGGGCTTATTTCCCCTCACTATGCAAACACCAACGTTGACCTGCCGGCGCTGCCGCAGGAGCTTTACGGGCTGTTTGAATTCAGGGATGATTACGCGGTGCTCGATATCGGCGGAGATGACAGAGGAGCTTACGCTCTGGGCAGATTCACGCCGATGATACTTGAAGAAAATGATTATGACAATCTCTTTGTGGCAAATTTTTACAGACCGCTGACCTTTGATGTGAATGATTCTCTTGAGGTTATGCGCGAAATCGAGGCTGCGTCAAAGATACCGTTTACCGGGATAGTGAATAACTCAAATCTCGGCAGCGAAACGACGGCGGACGATATAAAAAAGAAAATGCCGCTTGCCCGTGAGCTTTCGGAAAAAGCGGGCATACCCGTTGTGATGACCTCGGTTATGAGAAAATTTGCCGGAGAATTTGAGGGCGAAAACATTCTTCCCCTTGACCTGCAGGAAAAATATTACTGAGAAAGGAATGTGAAAACATGCCTAAAGTAACCTTTGATACCGATCTGTGCAAGGGCTGCGGACTTTGTGTCAGCGCCTGCCCCAAGCAGATTCTGGTTATAGCCAAAGATAAAATCAACAAAAAAGGACACTCCCCCGCGGAGATGACCGACCAGTCCAAGTGCATCGGCTGCGCATTCTGCGCGACAATGTGCCCGGACTGCGTAATAACCGTAGAGAAGTGAGGTGCTGAAAATGGCTGAAAAAGTTCTTATGAAAGGTAACGAAGCTATTGCCGAAGCCGCCATCAGGGCCGGCTGTCTTCACTACTTCGGTTATCCCATCACCCCGCAGACAGAGCTTGCGGCGTATATGGCAAAGAGAATGCCCAAGATAGGCGGCGTATTTCTCCAGGCGGAGAGCGAGATAGCCGCTATCAACATGGTTTACGGAGTTGCCTCCACTGGCAAGAGGGTAATGACATCCTCATCGAGCCCCGGAGTATCGCTCAAGCAGGAGGGTATCTCATATATCGCGGGCGCCGATCTTCCCGCGCTCATAGTCAATGTTCAGAGAGGCGGCCCCGGTCTCGGCGGCATCCAGCCCTCTCAGTCCGACTATTTCCAGGCGACCAAGGGCGGCGGACACGGCGACTATCACCTGATAGTTCTCACTCCCGCATCTGTTCAGGAAATGGCTGATCTTACAGGTCTCGCCTTTGATCTTGCAGATAAATACCGCATGCCCTCAATGCTCCTCGCAGACGGCACAATGGGCCAGATGATGGAGCCCGTCGAGCTTCCCGAAACCGCTCCCGAAATGATTG
>JAEEGL014809058.1_pt1 | contig 19872 bp, 6 predicted proteins | sample 9134231 | NCBI WGS metagenome assembly JAEEGL01 (sample SAMN16246548, study PRJNA631951) | gut metagenome | biome: gut microbiome; feature: rumen; material: fiber-attached | host: Bos | place: Iran: Karaj | collected 2018-10 | reverse complement strand
GAGTATGCCATGATCCTGCCGGATCTGGTTGACTATGAAAAAGTTATCAACGATGTCTTAAGATCGATCGAAGAGACGATCACACTCAACAAGGACGGAGTTCCTTCAAACTGTTATCTCACATCATTTGCGGGTGTTGCCGATTTTGCCGATAATTCAGTAGATGCCGATACGATCATGAAACGTGCCGACATTGCGATGAATTATGCGCAAAAATCAGGTAAGGCCAAACTGGCTATGTTCAATGATGAGATGAAAGAGAAGATCGACCGTCAGTTGCAGATCGAACGTCTTGTCAAGGACAGCCTGAGAAATGACTGGTTCTATCTTGTATACCAGCCTCAGTACACGATGTATGACAAGCGTCTTCGCGGTTTTGAGACACTTATCAGGATGAATGCACCCGACGGGGTCAAGATCCCACCTTCGGAGTTCATTTCGATCGCAGAACTGTCGGATCTTATATTCGACATAGACAGATTCGTGCTAGGACGTGCGATGAAGGAATTTCGCGAGATATGCTTCTCGTCAGGCAATACGATCACGCTTGCCGTCAATATTTCGGCCAAGAATATCGCAAGACCCGGGTTTGCCGACAAACTCCTCGAACTTGTGAAAGAAAACGGATTCCCGCCCGAATGTCTTGAAGTGGAGATCACCGAGTATTCGTTTGCGGAAGAGGGGAATTATACGCTTGATAACATCAAGAAGTTGCGTGATAACCAGATAATGATCGCTCTCGATGATTTCGGCACGGGTTATACGTCGCTTGAACAGCTTATGAAACTGCCCGTAAACCTTGTCAAGATAGACAAATCACTTATAGATAATCTCATCCGGAATGAGATGAACATGGACTTCGTCAAGTCCGTCATTTACATGGGACACCTTATGGATGCGGAAGTCATCGCGGAAGGCGTGGAATACGAAAACCAGGTCGAATGTCTGCGTGAACTTGACTGTGATTTCATCCAGGGATATGTATGGGGCAAGCCCATGGAGTATGATGAGGCCAGAGAATTGTCAAATGAAGTCTATGACAGATCCTGATCATTCCGATCCTGCGTGTCTGCGCGCGAGTTTGTCGGCAACCCTTGCGTCGTGATCGAGGGCTCCGTCGTCGAACTTTTCTCCTGATCCGTCGCCGTAAACTATGACATCACTTGCTTTGGAGTTGTAGAGGTCGGGATTATTGACTATTTCATCGAATGAGTGCCCGAAATCTATCCATACGTCAGTTTCCGCACCCTGCCTTGATGTGACTATGTATGTCTGTTCGGGCGGAAGGGCGGTGTTATATCCGGCTTTGCGGAAGAGATCTTTGGCATATATCTCGTTAACGTCAGAAGCTTCGTTCCTGCCGGGCTTGTGGTCAGACTTGTAAATGTAGCTGGCGGCTATCCTGACGCAGAAATTGCCGGCGTAGTCGCTTTCAAACAGTCCCTGATCGTTGGCCATCTTTATAAGCTCTCCGTATGTCATCTCGGAAGCGGCGGCTTCAAGTGAATTGAACAGTTCTATATCGCGGTTCACCTTGTCTTCGGGTGCTGCAGCCACCCATTCTTCGGGTGAGAAGATCCTGTTGGTGAACTTGGGTGTTCCGTCAGCGTGCATTGCCGGTATGGCAACGCCCCATCCGAGCCCTTCGACTCCTTCAGTCCCCATGGTCAGAATGATATACCTGGGTGTTCCGTCATTAGGCGTCCCGCCGACATTTGATGTGGGAAAATCAGCCGGTGCAAAGTCCTCAAAGGGATTTGCCGATTTGCCGTAACCTATTATTCCGGACTCGGAGTCCCTGACGTCGGAACCGTCAAAATAGAGCAGAGCCGGTACATGATCCGGATGATTGGAAAAATAAACCTCGGCTGCACTATATGCGGACTGCGCGTTCGTTATGTCGGCAGCCTGCCTCGACTTTTCTATATATCGGACAAACATCGGGGAGATAATCCCGATAAGAGCTGCCATTATAGCTATAACAACTATGAGTTCCACCAGGGTAAACCCCATGCTGTTGCGGGTTCTTGAGCATTTCAAAGCCATATACCTCCGGGTGATCATTTGGACAGGATCGTCTATATATAGATATACTACTTAGTTAACATAATGTCAAATGCAGCACATTGCACAAAAATCACGAAGTAACATTGTTTAATTTTTTGCCCCCAAAATCACTTTATAATGAACCTTTTAAAAGGGGTATAATGTCCTTATATATGAATGGGTAGGGGATACTATGTCCTTATGCCTGTTTAATGGGAAATTATCAGGAAAAGGAATGCAGAGGAAACTGCACCAAAACAAAGGAGAAAGAGTTATGAAGAAGAGGAATTGGCTTAAGACTACCATAGCGATGATCACTCTCGTCGCAACGGTTCTTGAAACAGGCTTTACGTCCGTTTCAACACTCGCAGCCGAGATCACGACCGAAGACGGTATCGTTGTAAATAACGATGCGGTTGAGGATGCTGAATCTGACGGCTATTCCGATGATACCGATATCGATGTATCAACGGATTACAGCGACGACGAAGATCTCGACGTGGCAAGCGTTACAGATGCTGAAGAGGACGCTGATCTTGCAGAGGAGGAAAGCTTCGAAGAGGCCGATGAACTGAAGAGCGGCTCGCTGGATGTTGACAGCAGCGGCATATCGGGTAGCGGCTATGATGAGATCTCCGTCTACGTCAACACCGAACGCCTTGCGAAGAAGGATATCTTCAGGATCAAATTCGAAGGACCTTCAAGTGCATCGTACAATCCGATCATTAATGACGATCTGGACAAGACGAACGGTGGAAGATATGACTTCGACAACCTTGAAGGCGGCGATTTCTATATCGATGCTGTTTCTTCAGAAAATGTAATCCTTTCCTATAGATATAACGAAGATGGTTATCCTGAGATAGTTCTGGAAAGCGAAGAGCCCGAGAAGGTTCTCGAGACAAGGAATCTCACATCCAAGTCCGGTAAGGAGATATCAGCGATTTCCGGTGAAGGATTTGAGAGCATTAAGGTTAGATTTAATACCGACGAGCTCTCGGATAAGGCTTCGTTCAAGCTCATTGTCGAGACCGATGCACAGGCAAAGGTTGACGGCAAGGATGCAACGGTCGGCATCGAAGGGCTCGACAAGGATACAGCCCCCCTTACCGTTGATGATTTGGACGGCGAGAGTTTTGTTGCTTATGTGATTTCCGATGACGACGAGATCGAGATAGCAACGATTGCGGATGTTGACAGCGTGGAAGACGGCGAAGTTACTTTTACCGTTGATAACGTTGATACAAAGCGCGTATATGAATATGAAGATGCAAAGATAAAAGTTACGGCAACACTCGAGAAGGCTGATGCCATTCCCGATGATGCCTATTTTGACGTTACTCCTCTTACCGATGAAGAGGCGGAAGCATATCTGACCGCAGCAAATGCAAATCTTGAAGAAGGTCAGATGCCTTATACGGAAGACAATTCACTTCTTTATAATATAGGTTTCTATACAGACGAGTCCAAGAAGGAAGAGATTGAGCCCGAAGAAGGTTCAGTCAGACTCTTTGTTGAATTCAAGAGAGATCAGCTCGCAGATGAGATTGGATCAACAGAGGAAGACGGTGTCGAAGTCGTTCATTTTGAAGAAGAAGGCAGGAACATCACTCCTGTTGTTGTGGATTCCGATGTTTCCGTTGATGAAGGAACGGCTAATTTCGAACTGGATACATTCTCTGTAATCCTGTTTAAGGCTGTCAGCCAGGTTTCACCCGGAACAGCACGTTCACTTGACGGTATTCTCGGTAATGCGATCTATTATGGTATTACCGCAAACACACTGGAGCTTGGCGGTCATATGGATACCAACATGGCTGTCGGAAAGCTCAAGGCCAGCTGCAACACGACACAGGGTGCATATACGGGATCGGGTAACCCGGGTAATGATATTATCGCCGCATACGAAGGAAGCGGATGGTATGCCGATGTATCAAGCCAAAAAGTATACAGGATAGAGACAACTACGGATGTATACAATGCCCTGACAAATTACGGCACCAACACAAACTATACAAGCAGACCTTATATTACATTTGATACCAATCATACTGAACTGGAGCTTTCAAAAAAGGTAGCGGGATATGTAAGCGGAACGGCATCTGCAGCCCTTGCTGCCGAGCAAAACGTATACAATTTCCGAAGCGCGGCAACGCATGCAACCCCAGGCAACGATTCAACAGCGTGGAAGCTTGATATTTCAACGCGTCCGGCAGGAACATATTACTTTACGTTCAATAACAACGATAATACGGATTATTATTCGAAGTTTACGAACAACGGCGGTCCCATGCAGATCAAGATGAGAAGGGATCAGTACATCGTATTCAATATTCCTGACGAAAAAGTCAAGCTCGAACAGTTCGAGATAGATCTGGGCGACGGAATGAAAACGTCTGCAATGCAGGACAAGAATGCTGATGAATACTGCCAGCACATCGTATGGAACCTTTACAATGCAAAAGAGACAGGTAACGGAGGATCGATCCTCGGTATCGTACTTGCGCCTCAGGGACATTTCGAAGTTGGCGGAACATCTACAGGTTGGCTTGTTGCTAATAAGGTAACCAACGGCGGTGAGTGGCATATGGTATGGCAGGATATGCCTGAGACAGAGGGAGTATCTACTCAGTTCTTTGCCAAGAAGTTTGTCAATGACCAGGTTCCTACAGGCGACGAAGTGTTTACATTCGATCTGTATTCATATGACTGGAATACGAAGACATATTCGGCACAGCCTATCCAGTCTGTAACAAATACAGGCGAGGATATCGAATTCAAGCGCATCAACTACGATTATGACACGGTAAAGAATGCCGGAGGCGACGTTACATATGCATATAAGGTAGTTGAGCGTGAGTTTACCAAGGCCGGTTACCAGAGAGATACCAATGAGTACGTTATCCACGTCAAGGTTAGGGTTAACGGCAGTAAGCTTGAAATATATGAGACAAATGTATACGGAAAAGGCGGCAAGCCCTATATCAATAACGATTACAGCAAAGCCGGCACAAAGATCAGGTTTAACAACCCTCACATTGTGAAGGAAGATGATGATAACACAAGTTACACGATCAAGGTCAAGAAGACTCTTAAAGATAAGAAGACCGGTAAAGTTCTGAAGAACAACTGGCCTACGACCTTTAAGTTTACTATTAAGCCCGAATATACTGACGTTATCACGCCTGTTGATCCTCATCAGACCGTGCCCAGTCCCAATCCGAAGACCGTCACGATCTCAAACGGCACTGACAATGTCCAGGAACTGCTTACTCTCAATTTCAATGCCAAAGAAGTATTTGAGCATATGGAGAAAGAGCACAAGAACTGGACATGGAATTACAGCATCAACAGGAACCTGGCCGGTGGCGGTACAGAGGAAGTTTGGGCGACAAACTATAAGTACAGTATCACCGAGACAAAGGTGGATAATGACGGAATAGAGTACGGTCAGCCGCTTGTTCAGTACATTAAGCTTTGGGTCAATGTTTCCAAGATCACCAAGAACGGTCATGTTACATATAAGTTCATTACCGATCAGGATACTACATCCAAGAGCTTCGGAATGAAAGTATTGCCGAGATATTCCATCAACAACGAAAACTGTGCAAGTTGGGATACCAACCCGCTTGAGTTTGTTAACCAGTATGAGGCTGAAGGTTCAACCAAGATCTACGGATTGAAGGTTCTTGACAACACGAAGCTGAAGAAGGGCGATTTCACATTCGTTCTTAAGGACAGCACGGGTAAGACTCTTGAAACGGTTACGAATGAGGCCAATGGTGAGATCAATTTCAAACATGAGTTCAAGTATACTCTTGATGACCTTAATGATGAAAAATCAAAGGCATTCCGGTATACGATAGAAGAGGATACGAGTAAGAGCAAGGTCAAGAATGCGAGCCCTATATCCGACAATCCGATCTCGTTTACGATAACGGTGACAAACAACGGAACCCAGGATCCCAAGACGCATAAGCGTATTCTTGATATTGATAATCCTTATTCATCCAAGCTGACCCCGTTTAAGTTCATTAACAAAGTAACGACAAACGGCGATGTCGAGTTCTATGTCAAGAAGATCAACACGAGCAACGATCCTGAACTTGCTGATAAGAAGTTCAGCTTCAAGCTCATAGGAAAAGGTGCTGATTCGAACATCAGTCAGCAGATAGACAATATCGGAGTAAATGATCTGGGTCATTTCGATAAGATCGATTACAAGCAGGTTAATTCTGCAGCGACCCACGAATATCAGATTTACGAGATCAATGACGGTCAGGGTGGTGTTGTCTATGACGGTCGCAAGTATGACATCAAGGTCATCGTATCGGTTGATGAGAATACCGGTGCGTTTAAGAAAGAGATCTGGGCAGGTTATGACGGAGATCTCAAGCAGATAACAGGCAATGTTCTTGTGACAGCCGAGTTTGACAACGGGTATGACCTCAAGTCGACAGAAGACGATATTGACGGAAACAAGACCCTTCACGGCAAGGATCTTGAAGATGACGAATTTACATTTAAGCTTGAAGCCTTTGATGACGTCACGAAGGAAGCTGTAGCTCCGACTGATCCGGAGAAGACAGCTGTAGTTATCATGCCTTCGCAGACAGAAGTGAAGAATAAGGCAAACGGCTCGTTCAAGTTCGATAAGATCACATTTATGAAGGCCGGAACATACACGTTCAAGGTCAGTGAGATTCCGGGCGAGGACAGCAGATATACGTATGACGGAACATATTATACGGTTACGATTCCCGTCAAGGATGTAAACGGACAGCTTACCGTTGATACTGCAAATAAGGTTACAAAAGACAATAAAGGAAATGTTGTCTCGGCTGTTTCGTTTGATAACTCTTTCAACGGAGAAGGTTCCATAACATTGTATGCAAGAAAGAATTTCTCCGGAAGAGGACTTAAGGACGGCGAGTTTACATTTACCATTGAAGGCGAAGGCGTCAGCCAGACAGTTACCAACAACGGTTCTACGGTTGCATTCGGTCCTATCGAATATACGACGGGTATGATGAAGGATGCACAGGGTAACGAGTTAAAGACCAAGGAATTCAAGTACATCATCAAGGAGTTTGTTCCCGATGAGGCCAAGAAGCCTGAGAATATCAAGGACGGCTTCTATACGTTGAACGGTGTGTACTATGACAAGCAGGCTGAAGAAGATCATGAGGTTACTGTTACGGTTACGAGAAATGCTGACGGTTCTCTCACGGCAGTGGCTGATAAGTGTGCTTCTGTTTCAGCGGATGCTACCGAGGTTGAATTTGACAACTTCTATAAGGCAGTGGGTTCATTCAGCTTTGATGGATCCAAGATCATTATGGGTAGAAAGTTTGTCAAGGATGATAAGTTTACCATAACCCTTACAGGTCCTGAAGGAAGCGGAATCAACTCTTCCGTATTTGTGGATACCACAGAGGGTAATACGCTGGGTACGTGGTCATTCGGAGATTATCAGGTCAACCAGGACAATTATAATAATTTCAAAGGCGTTTACACGGTAGTTGAAGAGCAGGGCGGCGGAGCAAAAGTAGCCGGTAAGGACGTCACCAACGACAGGACCATATATCATGCTCTTGTAACACTTACCGATGACGAAAAAGGTAACATTCATGACAATGTAGTTTATTACAAGGATAATCCGGAAAGCCCCATCACATCTATTGTATTCAAGAATACATATGATGCAGAGGGTACGGTTAACCTTCAGGCGATCAAGGAACTCAAGAAAGGAACTCTTGAACCTCATAAATTCCAGTTCTATCTGAAGGATGAGAACAATAATGTCATCGATGAGAAGTGGAACGGAGAAGGCGCCAACGGTGAAACAATAAGTGCGGATCTTGCAATCTTCAAGAATATCGATTATACGCTTGACCAGCTTGGAGAGCCTAACGCGGATGGTACGTACAATCCAAGGACTTTCACGTACACGATCGGCGAGTATGAAGGCGATGAAGAGTTCGTCACATATAATGTCGGTAAAGAGGAAAACAACTTTGAAAAGGATCTGTATACTGTCGAAGTAACCGTATCGGATAACGGCAGCGGTATTCTTCATGCAGAGAAGATCTACAAGGATGTCAAAGGCGTTATTGTAGACGAAGATGAAGCAAAATTCATCAACGAATATCATACAAACGGTGATGTAGAGATCTACGCAAGAAAGATCCTTAACGGAAGAACTCTTAAGGATGATGATTTCACGTTCATCCTCAAAGATGAGAGCGGAGTGGAAAGAACCGCAAAAGTTAAGGTCAGCAACGATAACAAGGCTGTATTTGATAAGATCCTCTTTGATGAGGATGATCTCAACCCGCTCAGCCCGAAGTTCGCACTTAACCATGCGACGGATGAAGCCGGTAAGTATGCAAGGTACTATACTCTTCGTGAGGAAATTCCGGAAGGGGCAGTCAAGTACACTGCTGAGGAAAACGGCAAGACGCGAGTATTCTACAAGAAAGACGGTTATGTATACGACGGTACGATCTACAGTGTAGTTGTTACACTCAAGGATAATAAAGCCGGTCATATCGATACCGGATGGGTTGCATATCCTGAAGGCGATGTTTTGCCTGACAGCCTGGCTTGGTATGAAAAACTTTGGGATACCGTAAAAGAATGGTTCGGAGGAGACGCTTCCGGTCACAAAGCGGTATTTACGAATACATATGAGTCGACAGGAGCTCTGCAGCTCAAGGCCAAGAAGAGCCTGGTAGGCAAAGAGAATAAGGCAGGAGACTTCTCATTCATACTTTCAGGTAAGGATGAGAGCGGTAAGGACTTCTCATATAAGGTAGCTACAGGTGAAGACTTTATCTCGGTATTCCCTCAGATCAAATACACGAAGGAAGGTGACTACACCTATACTATCGAAGAGTTTGTTCCTGAAGGTGCCGAGAAGGACAAAGTTACAGGCCTTATGGTGAAAGATGGTGTCAAGTATGACAACCATAAGTATAAGGTTGAAGTATCTGTCAAGGAAAAAGACCAGAATACGGGTAACGGTAAACTCGTAGTATCGATCAAGGTTGACGAAGCAGCAGCGGCTCTTACAGAGTCGACAGCAACCATCGACGGTAAGGAAGTAGATCTTTATACTGCTGAGCCGGTACTGTTTACCAACACATATGATGCGATCCCCGTAGAGGTTAATCTCGGAGGTTGGAAGGTACTTACGGGCCGTGACCTTGAGGAAGGAGATGTATTCTCATTCAAGATCGAAGGCGCAGAAGGTACTTCTCTGCCGGCAGGTTACAATGGTACTGTTACGGTTCATTACACAAGCGGAAACAAGGGAGCGTTTACATTCCCGACGATCACTTATACGCTTGCGGATATGGAAATAGAAGGACAGAAAGGTGTATACGAAGACTACAAGGAATTCAAGTACACTGTTACTGAGGTTGTTCCTCCTGAGAATGAGAGGATCGAAGGCATTACATACAATCCTACGAACAGTGTATACAATGTCGTTGTAGGTGTTACAAATGCCAACGGTAAGCTCTCGGCTAAGATTAAGAGTAACGACCTTGAAAAGGATCCGGATGATATAGCGACATTTACAAATAACTACAATGCCGAGGGTGACCTTACTATCAATGTTCTCAAGATGGTATATACACCTGAACCTGAACACAAGAAGGTAGCTGCTACGGATAAAGACTTCGACTTCGAGCTTACAGGAGACGGCATCACAACGCCGCTTACCGCAACAGCCGTAAATGGAGGAGTAGGTACATTTAAGTCGCTTTCATATGAACTTGCGGATCTCGGTCCCAAGAACTCGGAAGGCAAGTACGAGAAGAAGTTTACGTACTATGTAAATGAGATCGCTCCTCAGGATAAGGAAGCCGATCCGGAGCATAATGGCGGTTACAAGTATACCGATGACTACTATGAGATAGTTGTAACGGTTAAGAGTAACGGTAAGACCGACGGTGGCAAACTTGACATTTCCAAGGAAGTGACCAAGAAGAACCATAGTGATGCGTCGGTAAGCGTAGCATGCGGCGATATTGAAACAGTTGAGTTCGACAATGAATATTACGCATTCGGTCATGAAGAGATCGAAGGTGAGAAGAAGATCTCAGGTAATATACCTGCCGATAATGTATTCTACTTCTCGCTCTTTGATGAGGATGACAATGTTGTATCCGGACCGGTATCAACAGTTAACGGCGGATTCAAGTTTGAATTTGACTACACACAGAAGGATATAGGAACATACAATTATAAGGTTAAGGAAGTTCTTCTTGACGGCCAGGAAGCTGATCCTGACATCGATTATGATGACTCCATCTACGATGTAACGATCACTGTTGCAGATAAGCAGCCGGGTGATAAGGACGGAACACTCAGAGTTTCCAAGGTTATTACGAAGGACAATACCACCAAGACATTTGATAAGTGTTATTTCAATAACACAGAGTATAAGCCCAATTCAATAGTATTTACTGCTATCAAGACTCTTGAAGGTAAGGCACTCGAGGATGATATGTTCACGTTCACATTAACAGGTGACGGACAGGATCAGAAAGTTCACAACAACGGTGAAGCTGTAACCTTTGATGCTATCGAGTACAAGCTTTCAGACTTCAATAAGGGCGAGACTGAGAAGACATACAACTACACGGTTAAGGAAGAAAGGACATGCACGAAGCCGGGTGGAATAAGTTATGTCAAGACCGACTATACGGCAACAGTCAAGGTATCGCTTGTAAACGGAAAGATCGTTATCGATCCCAAGATCCAGTACCAGGGTGACGATATCACGATGACCGTAAAAGACGGCGAGAACGGTGCCAAAGTCGTATCCGGAATAGAGTTCGTCAATAAGTACGAGGACAGCGTTGAAGTACTGCTTGGAGCATTCAAGCATCTTAACGGTTTCAGCGATGAGACACCTCTCGGAACATATAAGTTCGAACTTAAAGATAAGGATGCGAACAAGGTAATACAGTCAATGGAGGTTACTCCTGACAATGCAAAGGATGATAAGTACTTCGACTTCGAGCCTATTAAGTATACTCAGGATGATCTGAAGAACGAGAAGGGTGAATACCTGACTCAGGTTACCAGGAACTACAGTCTCAAGGAAGTTGTGCCTACGATTGAAGAAGGCAGAGACTCCAATGTTACTTATGCAACGAATGAATATGATGTTACCGTTACACTCAGTTATGATAAGGACGGCAATATCGTTGCAAAGGTATCGGCTGACGGTCTTGCTGCTACAGTCAAGGGTAAGGATAAGAACGGTAAGGATATAGTATATCTTGGTAACATGGGCTTCACGAACACCTATGCGGCTGAGGGAAGCGTGATCCTTGAAGGTCTCAAGACCATTACAGGTAAGGAACTTGAGAATGCGGCATATACGTTCACTCTTACCGGAGAAGGACAGGATCAGGAAGTAAAGAATGCAGGTAATGCGTTCACATTTAAGCCTATCAGTTATACCCAGAAGGATCTTGGCGTACACACATATGAGATCAAGGAGACGGCTTCCGTCGACGGATCTGTAATAGGTACGGATTATTTCGTAGCCAAGGTTACGGTTGCACCGGGTCAGAACGGTAAGCTTGCCGTATCAAAGGTTTACACCAGAGTAGATAAAGACGGCAAAGAGCTTAAAGTTCTCGGTGAAGGCGAAAGCATGACATTTGACAACACGTTTGAGGCAGTTGGTGAAGTCCCTGTCGGTGGTGTCAAGAGAATGTACAACAAGCCGCTTAAGGGCAACGAATTCACATTCGTCATCAAGGACGAAAACGGAAATATCCTTAAGGACGCTGATGGCAACGAGTACAAGGTTACGAATAAAGCCGCAGATCTTGAGAAGCTTGACGGCAAGAAACTTGCAGAAGTTGCATTTGATTTTGCACCTATCAAGTTCAATCAGGAAGATCTGAAGAACCCTGCAGACGGTTCATACCTTAACGAGATCACGAAGTACTACACTGTAGAAGAACTCGTTGAAGGCGTATCAAGAAATTCAAAGGGTGAACTTGTTAAGGACGGTGTTAAGTATTCAGAGGCAATATATGCGGTTGAAGTAAATGTTAAGCTCAACAAAGCCGAGCAGAAGCTTGACGTAACAAAAGATGTCCGCGTTATCAAGGACAATGACGGAAATTCTGTTGGAAAGATGCAGTCTGCAACCGGTATCAGAGGACTCCTTGAGAACCTCTTCAAGGAAAATGAGCCCGATAAGGATATTGAGAAGGATAAAGATGGTCTTATCCTGATCATGTTCAAGAATGTTTACAGGGCTGAATGTCCTATCGATCCTCCTATGCTCCACAAGGAGATCATGGGAAGAACGATCAAGCCCGGTGAATTTAAGTTCAATATTAACGGTCCGGGTCTCCCGAGCATGCAAGAAGAGAAGACCGGTTATGTCAGAACGGTTAAGAACGGTCTTGTAGCAGATGAAAACGGTGTTGAACATACATACTACATCGACAGGACCGGTGAGAGACATGATCTTCCGGCAGGTGAGGTATATGTAGGTGATGTTCACTACCAGATCAATGAGGATTATGATGATCTTGATCTTGGAAACGTTGAGGACTTTGAGGTAGTCGGCGATAAGTTCGGTGACGGGTTCTCGTACAGCAAGTATGTATACCATGCTGAAGAAGTTGTTCCCAAGAAGGGTGACAAAGACTATGACGAGACGGTTGAATACTCAGGCGCTAAGCTTGAACTGACGGTTTATGTCGCAGACAACGAAAAGGGTAAACTGATCGTCAGAAACCAGGATGGCGGTATAGTAGAGTTTAATGAAAAGGGTGAAATGATCTCTGATGCTAAGCTCTATTGGTTCCAGAAGTCCAATGACAAGATATCTCCTGACCAGATCAAGGAACTTGACGGTAAGAAGATAGATATTGTAAACATTTACACACAGAAGGGTTATAAGGATCTTGTAGGTCTCAAGGCACTTAAGGGACGTAAGCTTACAAAGGATGATATCTTTGAGTTTACGATCACCGAGGTTGATGAGTTCGATAAGCCTCTTGCAGGCAGAACTGCAACCGTTAATAATGAGACGGCAAAGAATACACAGGGTAAGCCGAGTGTTGTTGCCTTCAGACATGACGGGGATAATGCGATCCCGTTCCTGAACTACAGATACGGAGCATTCCCGAAGGACGGAAGCACTGACCAGTATGAGTGGGTCGATGATACCGGAAGACACTTCTACTATATTGAGGAGACTTCGACCGACGGCAACGGAATCAAGTGCGATACGGCCAAGTTTAAAGTTACTATTGATGTTGCGAAGTCAGATAATGATAAAGACGGCGAACTTAAGGTTAAAGTTCATGAGATCCTGAAGATCTATTCTGATAACAATACTGAGATATTCGAGTATGCCGACGGAAACAGCTTTAAGTTTGAGAATGAGTTTAAGGCTAACGGATCGGTAGACATTAACGGAATCAAACTCCTTGAAGATCTGCAGGGTAACACCCTCGCATCTCCGGATGCACTGCTCAACCAGTTCGGTTTTGCACTGTATAAGTATGATGATGCGGCAAGAACAACGGGCAAGACTCTTGTAGATATGAAGAGGACAGCTGCTGACGGAAGCTTCAAGTTCGATACCATCAAGTACGACCAGCAGATTCTCTGGAACGAGAAGAAGAGCGATTATGATGACTCCACGACTCTTTACTACCAGTTGGAGGAGATCAAGCCTTCGATAGGTGTATGGACAGAGAACAACACAGTATTTGAAAGTGACGGAGTAGTTTATGACCTGAGCAAGTACAACATTGACGTTGAAGTCAAGTTCGACGGCACAAACACGCTCAAGGTTGGCAAGAAGGTAACGGATGCGGCAACAGGTGTTGAAGTTGCTCCGTACAAGGGAGCAGATGTAACATACGATGCAAGTTTCCTTAACAAGGTGAAGGAATACACCACGATCGAGGGTAACAAGTATTGGATCGATAACTTTAAGGATCCCACAAAGAGACCTGATGTTGTGGTTGAACTGTACAGCATAACGGCAAGCGGTGTTAAGACCAAGATCAATGAGTATACCATCGTTGCGCCGGATACGACATACAGATTTGACACCGATGATAAAGGAAACAGACTTCCGACCTGTGACTCGGCAGGAAGACCTATCACTTATGATGTTGAGGAGACTCCTATTGAGAATTACCTCTCAGAGAAGATCAATTATGACTTCTACAATACTCAGGGTGATATCCTGATCAGAAAGATCGATTCGGTTACAGGAAGTCCTCTCTCGGGTGCGGTACTTGCAATACTTGACGGTACGACCGAGATTGAAAGGTGGACAAGCGGAGCAAGCGCACATGTTGTTGACAGTGTACTTACACCGGGCAAGACATACACGCTTCACGAAGTATCGGCTCCGGAAGGATATGATGTCGTAGCAGATATGACGTTTACGGTTCCTACCGATGGAAAGAGCATAACCGTAACGATGGCTGATCCTCCGATAGTAGGTTCGGTCAGACTGGTTAAGCGTGATGCATCAACACGTGAGACACTTGCAGGTGCGGAATTTGCACTTTACACAGAGGCGGGAGCACGTATATACGGAACAGGAAGTGCCGGAAGCTACCGTGCTACAACTACAACAAGCAACGGAGTATTCGTAACGGATGCATCCGGAGCATTAACAGTAACTGATCTGCCTTATGGTACTTACTACTTTGTTGAGACCAAGGCACCTGAAGGATATGCCCTTTCAAGTGAGCGTGTCGGATTTACGATCCTTAGGAGCTCAGAGCTTGTTGAGGTATCATTCCTTGATCCTAAGGCAGCGGCAGCTGTAAGGATACGTAAGGTAGGCGGAACAGGCAGAACGCTTGCGGGAGCAGTATTTGAACTGTATTCGTCAACACCGAGGACACTCGGACAGGCGGCAAGCTCCACGCTGTTCTCGGATGCTTACTACAGATACGGAACATACCGTACAAATTCGGAAGGTTTGATCTATGTGGATGATCTTCCTTGGGGTGACTACTATTTCGTTGAGGTTGATGCTCCTGAAGGATACGAAGTCGCAACGGATGTAAACGGTGATGACCTTGTTTACACATTTACGATAGCAGCGGATTCGGCAGGAAGAACGATCGACCTGGGTGACGTAGTAAATACTCCTCCTGAAGAGGGTGTACTTGGCGCAAGAGTCAAGAAAGGCGGCGTTGTTAACGGAGTACTCGGTGTAAGGGCTAAGCCTGTTAGCGGCGTTCTCGGTGAGAGGATCGGACCTGTTACCGGAGATGCAAGCAACATAATCCTCTGGCTGTTACTCCTTACCGCATGCGTAGCTACGATCGTGGCAACCATCGTGACAGGGAAAAAGAAAAAAACAGCTAAGTAATAAGCACTAAGCGGAGGGTCGGCAAATGCCGGCCCTCTTTTATTACTGATATATAAATACCCGAGTACGGGTATTTTTCGTTGACACATTGATCACATTTCAATATAATTATCTTTGGGGAGTTGATTTGTTCTGATCGAAAGGTGATGTGTATGGATATTACCGATCTTAAGGAGAGGAAAAAAGCGCTCAGGCTTACAACCAAAGATATCGCATATCGTGCTGCGTTGCCTTTCGGAACCGTCAGTAAGGTTTTCACCGGAGAAACCAGGAATCCGACTTACGTAACGATCGAGAAGATAGAGCAGGTGATCGAACAGGAAGAGATGAAGGTTCGACTCGAGGCATATGCCAAAGCTTTTAACGAATATCTCAACGAGCACCCGGATGAAGATGTGGACAGATCAGAGTTTGAGAAACGCTACAGAAAAATGCACGGATTATCGGATGTTCCGATCGCTTTTGCCAAAGAAGATGATGCAAACATACTCCATGGAAACCTTGCGATGAGAACACGAAATCTTGCCACGATCAATGATCTGCATTTGTTGGGCGAGAACAGATGCTATGAACTTTTGAACGGACATATCATTTACAATGAGACGCCGTCACTTGCTCATCAGAGAATTGTCCGGGAACTGGGGAAGGTCATCGACAGATATATTGAAATAAAAGGCGGAGAATGCGAAGTTTTTGACATGGGATTCAATGTCATGCTAAGCGAAGATGATTATACTCTGGTAATACCGGATGTATTTGTATTGTGCGACAAGAGCAAGCTACGGGAGAACGGGGTCTGGGGTGCACCCGATTGGGTGATCGAAGTGGTATCCCGCAGTACCAGAAGCTACGATTACAAGGAGAAAATGCACAAGTATATGTCTTCCGGCGTAAGGGAGTACTGGGTTGTTGATCTGGAGAAGAACAGGGTGGTCACGTTCATAGAAGGAGAACCCATGCGTATCAGCATATACGGATCTGATGAGAAGGTGCCGGTCTATATTTATGACATGAAGCTCGAGATTGATTTCAAAGTGATCGCGCGTATATCAGATTTTGCTTGATTTTGGGCAGGGAATGTGGTAAATTACCAAGGTATGTAGTTGAATCTGTGACTATTTCCGCGTAAGCGGTGATTTGGAGGAAATAAATGGGCGCATTAAGGATAACTCTTACAGTTATATTTATATTAGTGAGTGTTGCATTGTCAGCCATAGTTCTCATGCAGGAAGGAAAGAGCGCGGGTCTCGGAGTCATCAGCGGCGCAGCTGAGACATACTGGGGCAAGAACAAGGGCCGTTCGCTCGAGGGTAAGCTCGAGAAGATAACGAAGATACTGGTCGTTGTGTTCATGTTGATCGCGATCCTTCTGAACATGAACATTTTCTAGACAACAATGATCATGTGGCACTCTCGTCAGAGAGTGCCTTTTTTTTGCAGATCATAAGAATGACAGGTATGGATTTAAACGAGAGAAAAAACAGAATACTGGCCCTGCTCAAGGATCCGTCGTATGTTCCGATGAAGGAAAAGGAGTTGGCAGTCCTTATGCAGGTACGCACCGAGGACAGACCTGTTTTCAAGCAATGTCTTGGGGAACTTCTCGCAGACGGAGCCATATCCGTCAGTAAGCGCGGAAAGTACCAGTTGCCGCAGATAAGGACGCTGCAGGGCGTTTTTTCGGCGAGCGGGCACGGATACGGATTTGTGTGTGTTGACGGCGTTGAGGGCGATTTTTTCATAAGCGAGAAAAATACGGGCACAGCGCTTCACGGGGATACTGTGCTTATAGATCCGTATGATATAGGATACCGCAGAAGACGGGACGGTAAGAGCCGCGAAGCGGTCGTAGTCGACATTGTTGAGCGTGCGACGGATCTTGTTGTCGGTACATATGATGCGGCCAAGAACAGGTACGGCTTTGTGATCCCCGATTCAAAGCGTATAGACCGGGATATATTCATACCGGTGGAAGATTCGATGGGAGCCGCGGACGGTCCTAAGGTCGTAGTAAAGCTTACCGATTACGGTGACGAGCGAAGGAGCCCCCAGGGAAAGATCATAGAGATACTCGGGCACATCGGGGATCCGGGCATCGATATCCTTGCGATACTGCGCTCATACGGCATTGATACCGAATTTCCTGAAAAAGTAGCCAAGCAGGCAGAGCGTATCCCGAGGCAGATGATCGATACGGATTATAACGGGCGCGAGGATATACGGGAACTTGATATGGTAACGATAGACGGCCCCGATACGAAGGATATCGACGACGCGGTCAGCCTTGTCGAAAAGGGGGATGACTACGAACTGGGGGTTCACATAGCTGATGTTACGCACTATGTCAAGGAAGGCTCGGCAATAGACAAAGAGGCACTCAGGCGCGGGACAAGCATATATCCGCTCGATCGTGTGATACCGATGCTGCCACAGGCACTTTGCAACGGGATCTGTTCGCTCAACGAAAGCGTGGACAGGCCTGCGCTATCGTGCTTCATGACGATCAACAAAAAGGGCGAGATCACGGATCACAGGATAGCACTGACTGCCATAAACACCAATCATAAGATGACTTACGGTGATGTCAACCGCATCATAACATTTCACGATGAGGAGCTTATCGGTAAGTATTCTGATGTGGCTGATATGCTCATAAAGATGCATGAGGTTGCAACGCTGCTTCGAAGGAAGAGAAAAGCACGCGGTTCGATCGATTTTGACATCCCGGAGACAAAGATAGAGCTTGATGAGAGCGGACATGTTCTGGATATACATCCGCATGAGAGAAATAATGCGACCAGACTTATAGAGGACTTTATGATCGCCGCAAATGAGACCGTGGCGGAGCATTTTTACTGGGCGCAGAGTCCGTTTGTCTACAGGATACACGAAAATCCCGACATGGATAAGATCAGAAAACTTTCCGCGTTCATCAGGAATTTCGGGTACGGAATAAAGGTTAAGAATGATGAAGTACATCCGAAGGAACTGCAAAAGCTTCTGGCAGGGATAGAAGATACTCCGGAAGAATCGCTGATATCAAGACTTACGCTCCGGGCCATGCAACGGGCCAAGTATTCTACATGCTGTGAAGGGCATTTCGGACTGGCGCTTAAGTATTACTGCCATTTTACTTCGCCTATAAGACGGTATCCCGATCTGCAGATACACAGGATAATCAAGGAAAGCCTGCGGGGAAGCCTTGATGAAAAAAGGATCGATCATTACAATGCTATGCTTTCAGATGTCTGCACTCAGTCGAGCCGGACGGAGAGAACGGCTGACGAAGCCGAGCGTGAATGCGATAAGCTCAAGAAAGCCGAGTATATGCAGGAACACATCGGAGAGGTGTTTGAGGGAGTCATAAGCGGTGTTACGAACTGGGGAATATATGTCGAACTCCCAAACACGGTTGAAGGGCTTGTTCATATTTCAAAGATCGAAGGCGACTATTTTTCATACAACGAAGACACATATGAGCTTACAGGCCGTGCAACCGGAAGGCGGTTCTGCCTCGGGACCAAGATAAGGGTAGTGTGCAATTTCGTGGATATGGAGACCCGTACCGTCGACTTCATACTTGCGGATGACGTGAGTGCACTCGATAATGACATATATTAAACCACAAGTTTATCTATTGTAGCCGGATCCGTGTTATAATCAATACAGAGATATTTGTTATGGGTAAGGAAACAAGCGGCATCAAACTGATCGCCAACAACAAAAAAGCATATCATGATTATTTTATCGACGAGAAGATCGAGGCAGGTATCGCTCTTTTCGGAACGGAGATAAAATCCCTCCGGCAGGGTAAATGCTCGATCAAGGAATCATACGTCGGTATCGAGAACGGCGAAGCATTTATCTACGGGATGCATATCCCGCCCTATGAGAAGGGAAATATCTTCAACAAGGATCCGCTTAGGACACGTAAGCTCCTGCTTCATAAACAGGAGACGAGAAAACTTCTCGGAAAGCTTACGGAGAAGGGATTTACGATCGTTCCTTTGCAGGTGTACCTTAAGGGAAGCCTTTGCAAAGTGGAGATAGGCCTTGCCAGAGGTAAGAAGCTTTACGACAAGCGTGAAGCGATCGCGGCAAGAGATCAGAAGAGGGAGGCAGAGAGAGATTATAAGGTAAATTTAAGATAATCAGGCATGATTTACTCCGCTCAAGCGGCGCTCTGCCTGTCAGCGATTGCTTCGCAATCGTGACATGGGCTTGTACCGGTTTCGACGGGGGTCTAGAACTTAAGATAGCCATCCGCGGCCTCATACCGCGTTAACAAATGAGAAATTAAATTTAAACGCAGACAATAGTTACGCGTTCGCAGCCTAAGAGCTGCGTGTCGCCCGCAGGTAGCCTACTGCTTGCGGATACGGCATCAACCAGGTAGGGAACTTCGCCCGCAAAGCTTTGAGCGGGAGGAAGAT
>JAEEGL012742186.1_pt1 | contig 19872 bp, 12 predicted proteins | sample 9134231 | NCBI WGS metagenome assembly JAEEGL01 (sample SAMN16246548, study PRJNA631951) | gut metagenome | biome: gut microbiome; feature: rumen; material: fiber-attached | host: Bos | place: Iran: Karaj | collected 2018-10 | reverse complement strand
TCAGGAATGTAGGGAGACCTTCGCTGTTCAGTCCCTCGAACTTGACAGAGAACAGGGAGCGTACAGGATAGCCTTCCATAGTGAAACCGGTACCAGAGATGAGGTCTATCATACGGGAAGTGTTCTTCAGCATCGTAACCTCGTTGTGAGAGTGCGAATAGATGAAGTTGGTGGTCCAGGAGAAATCCTGTGTCCTTACGTTAGTTGTAGTGAGGGAGAGCTCGATACCGTCAGAGTCCATAGCTGCGACATTTCCGTATTTCTGAACCTCGCCGCCCAGACCCTGGGTGTTGATGACACCTATGAGGTCATAATTCTTACGGGTATACCAGTCGAAGGTAAGGTTGATGCGGTTGTCTATGAATCCGGCCTCGAGACCAAGGTTAAGCTCTTTCTTTTTCTCATATGTGAGTTCATCGTTTGCAAGGCTCTCGATGAACAAAGCGGATTCGCGTGTTCCGGCGCTAGGACGCCAAGGGGTCTCGGAAGAGATCTTGACCAGGGAATTGTCAACCCAAGCCGGACCGCGGTCTGCGGTAAGGGAATAGGAAGCTTTGAAGGAGAGGTGTGAGATTGTAGGATAGAGGTCTCTCATAAAGTTCTCCTCGTGGGCGTTCCAGGCTCCGGAGATATTCCAGGTAGGCAGCCAGCGGGCGGTGCGGCTCTTTCCAAGTTTGTTGGTACCCTCGTAGCGGATGGTACCGTTGACAGTATAGCGGCCCTTATATGAATAAGTACCGTTGGCGAAGAAAGCGGCGCTGCGGTCACGGGTGTTGGACAAAGTATAATACTGTGTGTTCTCTTCGTTGCCGCGCTTGAAAACCTTGTAATTGTAATTGGCGATCTCGCCCATTGAGAACTGCATTCCCCAGCCGCGGAACCAGGTGCTGTGACGGTCGATGGAGTTGATCTCCATACCTCCATAGAGGTTGACAATGTGACTTGCGGCAAAGGTGTTGTTGTAATTTGCCGTTGCACGGAAGTCAAAGCCGTTCATACTGTTGTCGCTGCGCTGGAAAATACCTCCGTTCTCCATAATAGAGATAGGGAACTCGTACGGGTTGTCCGGATCGTCATACAGGAAGGAGTTGTTGTCGCGTATGGTGGATGTCCCCATTGAACGGTAAGCCATTGCTTGGTTGGAACTGTCAAGGATGTAATGCTCGTTAGTCGTAGCTGAACGCTTGAAGGCTGCCAGAGCGGTAAGTTCCAACTGTGAGAACGGTTTGTAGGAGAGTTCTCCCTGCACGCGGAAATCGGCGACGTTCAGGTCCATATAGTTGTTGTTCAACTCGTGGATAATGTTGAACGGCGAATAGTTGCGGGTGTAGAATTCATCCGGATCCAGTGCGCGGGAAGTGTTGAGCGCGTAGGAGTAAGGGTTGATGTCGAAATCACGCTTTACCTCTCCGAAAACCAGGTCGACTGATGAGCCGAGGGTTCCAGGCGCACGCTGATTGCGGTAAGAAGCGTTGCTGATCATATTGAGGGAGAGGTTGTCGTAAATCTTGTGAGTTACGTTGAGGTTTGCGGTATAACGCTGAACCGAACTCTGGAGAGTCCAACCCGGGTCGTCCATCACGGAGAGGGAAGCATAGTAGTTGCTCTTCTCGGTACCTCCGGAGATTGAAACGGAGTGGTTGTGCTGGATGGATGTGGTGAACAGACGGTCGAACCAGTTTGTGTTGCGGTACTCGGCTGCACGCAGGTAGTCTGCCCTTGCGGAATAGGTGTTCGGGAGACCGAACTGGCCGGAAGTAGCGTCATACTGGCTGAGAAGCTGGTACATCTTTCCGTAGATACCGCTTGAAGAAGCGTTGGCGGTTCCGGCATAGTCAAGCCAGCCTTTCTGCTCAAGTTCCTGGTAAATGGACATCTGGTCCTGGGAGTTCATGATGTTGAAAGTCGAGTACATCGGCTTCAGACGCATCGTATACTCACCGGTATAGGAGATGTGGCTCTGTCCTGCACGGCCTTTCTTGGTAGTGATTACGATAACTCCCGCCATGGCGCGTGCTCCGTAGATTGAGGTTGCAGAACCGTCCTTGAGGATGTCGAAGGACTCGATATCGTCAGAGTTGAGTCCGGCGATAGCTGAGGAAATCAGGGTATTTGCATCACCTGAAGAGAGCTCGTCAGCGGAAACGTCCACTACATCCTGCATGATGACGCCGTCCACAACCCAGAGGGGCTTGGATGAGCCATAGATAGAAGTGGCGCCGCGGACGCGGATCTTAGGTGCAGTACCGAACGTTCCTGATACGTTCTGAACGGAAACTCCGGCCACCTTGCCTTCAAGGGAGCGGGAGATATCCGCCATACCGTCGATCTTGGCCTCGTTGGCGTCAACCTTGGCGGCGGAACCGGTGAAGAGTCGGCGGTCCAACTTCTGCATACCGGTGACGACGACGCTTTCCAACATTTCGGCGTCGTCTTCAAGCTCGACGTTGACGACAGGGGCTATGGCAGCTTTTACCTGCTTGTAACCCAGGAACGTCACGATGAGCGTTGTGGCATTTTCTGGTATGTTGTCAATCTGGTAGTTACCGTCCAGGTCTGTGACGGTTCCCATATTGGTGCCCTCCACTTGGACATAGGCGCCAGGGACTGACAATCCGTCTGACTTGGCAATCACCGTACCCTTGACCGAACGGGTCTGGGCTGAAGCAAAAGCCAAGGAGACCATTACCAGCAATGCCGTTAGAAAAAGTTTTCTTTTTTCCATAGGCAAAGGTTAATAATAAAAAACTATTAAGTGATAAATGATCGCTAATAATAAGCCGCCAAAGTTACAACATTAATAATCTAAAAGCAAATTCAAGATATGCCTGTGAGCCTGTCCGGTATGAATTTGATTTTGTCGAGAGCGAAGCAGAACAGGTACTCTGCGGCAAGGACGATGAAAGTGGTATAGACAGGTGTTGCCCAGTGCTGTGGGAAGAACTGGGGAAAGTAGGAACAGAGGAAGCGGATCAGCATGAAATGCGTCAGGTAGATAGTATAACTGTAGCGGCTGATTGAAGTCGTCGCCCTTGTAAACAAGTTCTGCTTCCGTACCTGGACGGACTTCAGGGCCAGGAACAGAGACAGCACTTCCAGAACTTCCAGGAACAAATACTCGTGACCGGCATACATCAGAAGGACGTTTGCAGTAAATGAGACCATGAACCCTGCGATTCCGGCCGGCAGGTTGACCTTGCTGTCTTCAAGGAATACAGTCACATAATACCCTGCAAGGTAGTATCCGAGATATCTCCCGGCAATGGGGAACTGGCGCACAAGTTCAAACTGGGGCAGGAAGTCGCACAGCACGGTCATTATTATCCATAGGCCGAGGCAATACTCCAGAAGCCGCTTGCTGCTGGCAGAAGAATCTATTGCGCGTTGCAGGACGGGTGTAATAAGGTAGAGCCCCGACAGCATGAAGACATACCAGAACGCTATGTTTATCTTGTTCTCCAGAAAATAGGGGAAGAATGCAAGGGCGGCATCTTTGAAAGACGTTATATCCTGGTACCTGCCAGTGAGTGCAGACAGAATATAGACAATCACCATCCAGAAGAAAAACGGGGGCAGGATGCGCCCGAATCTGTTTTTCAGGAAGGAGCCGACAGGCTTGGGTCCGCCTCGCAGCTGGAAAAAGCCCGAAAGCATCACGAACAGAGGGACACCGTAAATCAAAGCTTTGTATCCGTGGTAGGAAAACACTTGGGCGGGGATGTCCAAATCCAATATGGACCAGCTATGCTGGAAGATAACCAGGATGATGGCAACAGTCCGTATGAGGTCAAGTTGGAAAATTCGGTCTTTCATACTAACAAAGATAAAAAAAGTGCTTAAATTAAGGGTTATGATAATCACTGTGGCATCTGATTCTTTCAAAGGGTCGCTTCCTTCAAGGGAAGTGGCAGAGACTGTGCGGGGAGCCCTGTTGGAGGTTCTTCCGGGGTGCGAGGTGCACTGCCTGGAGATGGCTGACGGCGGCGAGGGGCTGGTGCAGGCCCTGGCGCCGGCGCTTGGCGCAGAGGTCGTGAGTGCACGTGTGCACGACCCTCTGGGAAGGCCTGTTGAGGCCAAGTATGCCGTGGACGGGGAGCGGGCCATTATAGAAATGGCGGCCACGAGCGGCCTCACCCTGCTGGAGAAGAGAGAAAGGGACATTATGAAAGCGTCCAGCCAGGGCCTTGGGGAACTGATTCTGGACGCGCTTGGGCGCGGCTGCCGGGATTTCGTCATAGGCATTGGCGGAAGCGCCACCAACGATGCGGGCACTGGGATGCTCGGCGCTTTAGGATGGCGTTTCCTGGATTCGGAAGGGAAGCCGGTGCCGGCCGGAGGCGGATATCTGGAGCGCATAGTCAGGATAGATGCGACAGCCGCCGACGGCCGTCTGCGCGAAGCCCGTTTCAGGGTAGCCTGCGACGTGGACAACCCCTTCTATGGGCCCGAGGGAGCCGTTGCGGTCTTCGCACCCCAGAAGGGTGCGGACCCGCAGCAGGTGGAGGCCCTTGACAGGGGGATGCGGCACTTTGCCAGCCTGGTGCTGGCCGGGGCCGGAGCGGCCTCCGTCAGCGGGGGAGCAGGCCCGGACCTTCAGACGGTGCCGGGGAGCGGCGCGGCCGGGGGCGTGGGCGGAGCATTGAATGCCTTCCTGGCCGCGCCGCTGCAGAGCGGTGCCCAGATTGTCCTGGACGCCCTCGGCTTCGATGCCATAGCAGCCAAGTCTGACCTGGTCATCACAGGAGAGGGCTGCCTCGACGGCCAAAGCCTCCGCGGCAAGGCCTGCTGCGCCGTGCTGGAGCGCTGCCGCGCGCTGGACGTGCCCGTCCTGGCGCTATGCGGCATAGTCCGCGACCAAGCCGCAGTGGCCGGCGCTGGATTCCAAAAAATCCTCCCGGTGAAGCCGGGAGGACAGTCAGTCGAAGAGGCGATGCGCCCGGATGTGGCCAGAGCCAACATCCGCAATGCCGTTAAGAGTCTATTTGGCCCAGGCGGCTCCTTCCGGAGTCCTTCTCCAGGCAAAGTATGAATCCATTACCCAAAGAGACTTCTCGTCCGGGACGGGACCTGCGAACGGCTGGTCTCCGCTAAGGTACATTGCCTTTGAATCTTCCAGAGTGAAGGCAGGCCACTGAGGGAGGCCTTCTCCGTTAGGATTGCCGTACTTGGCAAAGTTGGTCCAGTAGTCTCCGATTATGTTGGAGAGAGCCTTGTTGGTAGGGAGCGAATCGTCCGGAATCTGGAAGACGAAGTTTACGTCCTGGCCGTGAGGCGATCCCTGTCCGTACTGCGGAGACCCTTCGGGATAGTCCCTGTGCTGGTCAAAGTAGTACAGGTATACGTTGGACTTGCCCTTCTGGGCCTGCAGGCGGCACCATATCCAGGTGTGCCAGCCGAAGGCGGCGTCTCGCATCAGGTCCCTGCCGCTCTTGGGAACGGTGGTCTCAGTTACGGGATAGGCCTGGAGCAGAGCATCGGTATAAGGGCCGAACCTCTGCTCAATGGAAGCCCTGTGGGCCTTGGGATCCCTCTCGCGGGAGAAACTTGCTCCCTCGTCGGAGTTGTATCCCACAAGTATGTTCACGTCGTTGAAGTTGCCGTTCTCGTACATCCTATACTGGTCGTCGGGAATGACGTATCCGTCCACTATAGGCCAGGCGCCTCCAGTAACCGGGCCGCCCACGAACTTGGTTGCGTCAATTGCGCGCAGTTCCTCGAGAGAGGATGCGCCCATAGCCTGTGCGAAGGCAACTCCGTCCTGCTCTGCCACTTTCAGGAGCTTCATGTTCTCTCCAGGATATGATGTAGGACGATAAGGGCCGAAAGAGCCGCCGCTTTGTGAAATAGCGCTGCGGAAAAGGCCCTTGGCGAGCGGCGAGGCGCACAGCATGCTGACTGAAATGCCGCCTGCGGACTCTCCGAATATGGTCACGTTACCGGGATCTCCTCCAAAGGCGCCTATGTTGTTCTGTACCCACTTGAGGGCTGCAATCTGGTCCAGAAGGCCGTAGTTTCCTGAAACGCCATCGGGGTTCTCGGCACTGAGTTCAGGATGTGCGAGAAATCCCAGATAGCCGACGCGGTAGTTGATCGTAACCAGGATCACGCCCTTGCGTGCCAGGGGTGCTCCGTCGAACTGGGCTGCGTTTCCTCCGCTGAATCCGCCTCCGTATATCCATACCATCACAGGCAGTTTGTCCTTGGGCGACTTTGCCGGGCTCCATACGTTCAGGTAGAGGCAGTCCTCGCCGAAGGCGTCCATATTGCGGGCTCCCTGTACGGGGCCCTTGCTGAATTCGTCAGCCTGGCGAACTCCTTCCCAAGCTATTACGGGCTGGGGGGCTTTCCAACGAAGCTCACCTACCGGAGGAGCCGCAAAGGGGATTCCCTTGTAAACGGTCATATCTTCTGTAACTACGCCCTGGATGTATCCTCCTTCCACTTTCACCAGTCCGGGTTCGGATTTTACGCAGGCGCAGAGGCATACGAGCGCTACGGTTGTCAATAACAGTTTTTTCATAATTATAATAAGATTAAAACTTACAATGCAGCTATTATATAATACATCATCAGTCCGGAACAGATGATATTTATTCCGGTGGTACACATAAATCCCACAAAAGCCCCGATAGAAGCCTTGAAGGACTTCCAGACGCCTTTGTCGTCGAATATGAAATCTGCCAGGAAGGCACCCAGGAGGCTTCCCACTATCATTCCTATGGGCGGGATGAAGATACCGGCGATGAGACCTATGATGGCTCCGCGCGAGGCGTACTTGCTGCCACCCGTGAGTTTGGTGGTGTAGGAAGGGATGATGTATCCCACTATGGCCACCACTATCACTATGGCCAGCCAGATAATCAGGAGTTTTGTGGATATGGGGTCTCCTTTGCCGGCTCTTCCGTAGAAATACATCAGCAGGAGTCCCGCCCAGCTGAGGGGAGGTCCCGGGATGCCGGGGAACAGGCTTCCGATGATTCCGATAACTCCGGCAAGGATACCAAGTATGGCCAGTACTATCATAATTCCGATTTCTTCGTATCTTTGTAAAGATAACTAAAAAGACAAAAAAGGGATATGTTTTCTAAGGAAGTTTATGTCGCAAGGCGCAGGGAATTGTGCCGGAAACTCTCTGACCAGGGCGGAATAATAGTGTTCCTGGGCAATGTGGAGGCACCTGCCCAATACAAGGACAACTGCTATAAATGGCGCCAGAACAGCAACTGGCTCTACTATTTCGGGATTGACGAGCCGCGTTACGCCGCCGTCCTTGACCTTGACAGCGGCACGGAGACCATCTTTGCCGACGATGTCGACATAGATGACATCATCTGGACCGGTCCTATGCCCTCTGTAGCAAGCGTTGCAGCAAGCGCGGGAGTGCAGAACAGCGCCCCGTATTCCAAACTGGACTGGGTCGTCTCACAGGCTATAGTCAAAGGCCGCAAGATACACGCAGTGCCGCCTTACCGCTATTACAACACCCTCAAGATGCAGCAACTTGGCATAGAAGAGCCTTCAGAGGCCCTGATACGCGCCATCGTCTCAATGAGGCTTGTCAAGGACAATCTTGAAATCGCGGAGATAGACAACGCCTGCGACCTCGGCCAGCAGATGCACACCGTAGCAAGACGAGGTGTCAAGCTGGGCGTGGTTGAGCAGCAGATTGTGGGCGATATGGAAGGCGTGGCCCTGGCAAAGGGCTGGGGAGTGTCTTTCCCCACCATCCTCACGCAGCACGGAGAGATATTCCACTGCCACGCCCACGACAATATCCTGGAGCCCGGCAAGCTGCTGGTGATAGACGCCGGCGTGGAGAACAACAATCACTATGCCTCTGACTTCACCAGGACATATCCTACAGGAGGCAAGTTCACCCCCAAGCAGAGGGACATCTACCAGATAGTATATGAGTGCAACGAGCTGGCGTTCTCCCTCACCAAGCCCGGAACCCCGTACCGCGACGTGCATCTTGCGGTAGCCGCTCATATGCTGGAGTGCCTCAAGGCACTTGACCTGGTGCGCGGCGACGTGCCCCAGATGGTTGCGGACGGCATCGCAGGTCTGTTCATGCCTCACGGCCTGGGCCACAATATGGGAATGGACGTTCACGATATGGAAGACCTGGGCGAGAACCTGGTGGGCTACGACCCCGACCAGAAACGTTCCTCGCAGCTGGGCCTGGGCAGCCTGCGTATGGCAAGGCGCCTTGTCCCCGGCAACGTGATAACTGACGAACCCGGCATCTACTTCATTCCCGCCCTCATAGAAAAGTGGAAGGAGGAAGGCAAGGCCAAGGACGTGGTGAACTACGCCAAACTGGAGTCATATTACGACTTTGGCGGAATACGACTCGAAGACGACGTGCTGGTAACCCCCGACGGAGCCCGCAGGCTGGGCCCCAACAGGCTGCCAATTGCACCGGACGATATAGAAACAATAATGAATCAGGAATAATATGGGACTTTTAGACGGAAAAGTCGCCCTCATCACGGGCGCGGCAAGAGGAATAGGCAAGGCCATCGCACTCAGGTTCGCGCAGGAGGGTGCAGACATAGCATTTACGGATCTTGAGATAAACGACGTGGCAAAGCAGACGGTAGCTGAGCTGGAAGCCTTCGGCCACAAGGTCGAGGCCTACGCCTCCAACGCCGCCGACTTTGAGCAGACGCATCAGGTGGTAGAAGACATAGTCAAGAAATTCGGCCGCATAGACATTCTGGTGAACAATGCCGGAATCACACGTGACGGCCTTATGCTCAGGATGGAAGAGAAGCAGTGGGACGCCGTCCTTACAGTGAACCTCAAGTCTGCCTTCAATTTCATCCACGCGCTTACTCCGGTAATGGCAAAGCAGCGCGGAGGCAGCATCATCAATATGTCTTCGGTAGTGGGAGTTTCCGGAAATGCCGGGCAGTGCAATTACTCGGCTTCCAAGGCCGGTCTCATAGGCCTTACCAAGTCCATCGCCAAGGAAATGGGCCCGCGCGGCATCAGGGCAAACGCCATAGCCCCGGGTTTCATAATCACTGAAATGACTGCGGCTCTGCCTCAGGACGTTCGCGACCAGTGGGTCAAGACCATCCCTCTTCGCAGGGGCGGAACTCCGGAAGACGTTGCCAACGTGGCTCTCTTCCTGGCCAGCGACCTTTCTTCCTATGTCAGCGGCCAGGTAATCAACTGCTGCGGAGCGATGGCTTGCTGATGGATCCCCTCTTTGCTAAACTGAACTTGAAAACTTCTTGCAGGGCATTGGCAGATTTGCTGATGCCCCGTTTGTGCATAGTGTGCGGCCGTCCTCTGAACCTTCGCGAAGAGTACATCTGTCTGGGCTGCGATATGGACTTCCCCTATACCCACTTCTGGGAGAGCACACACAATGCGATGGCCGACGAATTCAACGCCAGGATAGTGGTGCCGGAGGGCGTGCGCGAACGTTACTGCTACGCCGCGGCACTGTTCTTCTACAATTCGGGGTCGGGATACAGTAATATCCCGCGACAGATGAAATACAATTTCAGGATTGCGCAAGGGAAGACCTTCGCCCGCAGGCTGGGGGAGGTCCTGGCACAGGCGGACCACTTCAAGGATGTGGATGCCGTTGTGCCGGTGCCCCTGCACTGGACGCGGCGCTGGAAGCGCGGGTACAACCAGGCGGAGGTGATTGCCGCTGAGGTGGCCGGGGCACTTGGCGCGCCGCTGCGCGCGGACATCCTGTCCAAGCCCCGCCGGCGCGCCTCGCAGGTGGCTGCCGACGCCCGGCAGAGAGCCTCCAACATATCTGGCGCATTCAAAGCAAATGTGCCGGAGGGCGTCCGGCACATTCTTATAATAGACGATACTTTCACTACTGGTTCCACGCTTGCGGCCTGCTATTCGGCCTTGCGGGAATGTGTTTCAGGCGAGGTGCGAATCAGCGTGGCCACCCTGGCCTTCGTTAAGAACAATTAAGGATTGATCTCGTTGATGGCAACCTCTAGGAAGGAGTCGCTCACCTGCCAGGACTGGGCCTTGCCCAGCTTGTATGCGGCTGAGGCCAGGATTCTCTCGGAATCTGTACCGAACTTGACAGAGTAGTTGCCTGCTGCGGCCTCCCAGCGGTTGGCGGCCTGGTTAAATGAAGCCAGTTCGTAATTTGAAACCGTGAAAGTGAGAGTCTGGCTCTGTCCGGGCTGGAGCATTCCGGTCTTGGTAAAAGCCTTGAGTTCTTTCTTCGGCTTTACCATTCCGCCTGAAGGAGCGGAAACATAAAGCTGCACGGCCTCTTTACCTGCTACCTTGCCGGTGTTGGTAACTGTCACCGTGGCTGTGAATCCGTCAGATGTCGCCTTCACGGACGGCTTATTGTATGCGAAAGTGGTGTAGCTGAGTCCGAATCCGAAGGGATAGGAAACGTCCTTACCTGCTTTCTCGAAGTAGCGGTAGCCTACCCAGATGCCTTCTTCATAGTTTGTGTAGTCCACGTCCTTGACCGGTCCGCGAGGGCCGCGACCGGCCGGGGCGTTCCTGTTATAGTCGTAAGGGAAGTTCTTGGAAGAAGGATGGTCGAAATATGCCATAGGGAAGGTCATAGGAAGTTTTCCGGAAGGATTGACCTTTCCAGCGATGATGTCACCAACTGCGTTGGCTCCCTCCTGACCGGGTGACCAGGGGAGTATGATGGCATCTGCCAGGTGCTTCCATGAAGCGGTCTCAATCACGCCGCCTACATTCAGGACTACGATCAGTTTCTTGTCCCTCTGGTGGAACGCGGTGGCTACGTTGTTGATCAGGTTGCGCTCTATGGCGGTTAGTTCGAAGTCATCCGTCAGTTTGCGGTCGGCGCCCTCACCTGCGTTGCGGGTGATGACTATTACCGCTACGTCATTGCGCTGGGCCTGGTAGCTGATTGCTGCGGCGGGAACTTCGATTTCCTGGAGGATGCTTCCTCCCAGCCCGGCGAAGCCGCGGTTGTCAACGGCTGAAAGCTGCTTGCTGGCCCTGTCAAGGGCGATGTATGCCTCATAGTAATCCATAAGGCCCTGGTCAACGTTGAAGCCTGCGTTCTGAAGGCCTTCTTTCATATTGACGACATAGGCCTTGTTCACGTTTCCAGATCCTGTACCGCCTGCCACGAAGTTTATGGCGCCGATTCCGAACAGAGACACGTTCTTCACTCCGTTCAGCGGAAGCGTTCCGTTCTGATTGCGGAGAAGCACAATGGATTCTGCAGCAGCGTCGCGAGCAATCTGCGCGTGTGCCTTGAGGTCTGGTTTATTGGAATAGTTGTATTTGCGGAATGCGGGGGTCTTTACGATGTACTCCAGCATATTGCGGACGTTCCTGTCCAGCACGGACTCAGGCAGCTGTCCGCTTTGCACGGCCTCAACCAGGCGGTCTATCTCGGTCTGGTTGCCAGGCTCCATAAGGTCGTTTCCGGCAGCGGCGGCGTCGGCCGTGGCGGCCTTGCTGCCCCAGTCGGTCATCACTATTCCCTTGTATCCCCAGTCGTTGCGGAGGACCTTGGTGAGAAGGTCTTCGCTCTGCTGGGAGTATTTGCCGTCGAGCTTGTTGTAGGAAGACATCACGGTCCAGGGCTTGCCTTTCTTTATGGCTATCTCGAAGTTCTTGAGGTATAGTTCGCGCAGGGCGCGGGCGCTGATTATGGCGTCGTCCTCGTTGCGGTTTGTCTCCTGGTTGTTGGCCGCGTAGTGTTTGATGGACGTTCCCACGTTGTTGGACTGAACGCCCAGGATATACGCGGCTGCCATATTGCCGGAGAGGACAGGATCCTCTGAGAAATACTCGAAGTTACGGCCGTTGAGGGGGTTCCTGTGCAGGTTTACTCCCGGGGCGAGGAGTACGTCAACCCCGTATTCCAGGACTTCGTTGCCCATTGCGGTGGTTACTTTCCTGACAAGGTCGACGTCCCAGGAAGAAGCCAGAAGGGTGCCTACGGGGAATCCCGTGCAGTAGAATGTCTGGGTGGTTCCCTCGCGGGTAGGGTTGATTCGTAGGCCGGCGGGGCCGTCAGCCAGATAAGTGGTAGGGATGCCGAGCCTTTCTATGGGACGGGTGTTTCCGGCGGCTCCCTGCACGGGGCCGACTGCCTGGCCTGAGGTGACGCCGTCCACCAAGGCGGCGCGTGCTCCTCCTACACAAATGGTTGCCTTTTCCTCAAGGGTCATGGCCTTGATGACGGCATCGATATTGTCTTTGGTAAGCCTAGGCTGTGCCATGGCGGTGATAGCGCAGACAAGCGCGGAGAGAGTTAGCAATATTTTTTTCATAAGGCTAAGATAAAAAATGTTATCTTTAAACACTTAATCTTCTTATAATGAAATACAAAATTTCTTCACTTTTACTTTGCGCCAGTCTGTTTTTAGGTACTTCGGCAGTACTTGGAGCACAGGCTCCCGGCGGAATGACATCCGCCCAGCTGGCAGGTTTCTCTTTCCGTATGCCTGAGATCCAGTGTGGACAGAAGTTCACCGATGTCAACTATGCCTCTGACGGAGAGGTTTACCATAATCTGGACATTTATCTGCCCAAGGAGGTGAAAGCGTCCTACCCGGTAGTTATTCATATATACGGAAGCGCCTGGTTCTCTAACAATTCCAAGGGAATGGCCAACCTGGACAGCATAGGCCAGGCCCTGCTGGATGCCGGCTATGCCGTAGTGGCACCCAACCACCGCTCCAGCGCAGACGCCAAGTTTCCTGCCCAGATAAACGACATAAAGGCGGTCATCCGTTTCGTACGTGCCAAGGCTGCGGAGTATAAGTTCGATACGTCATTCATTGCCATATCCGGCTTCTCGTCCGGAGGACATCTCTCCAGCCTAGCCGGAGCCACAAGCAATGTAAAAGTTGCCAAGGTAGGGGAATACGAGGTGGACCTGGAAGGTTCTGTAGGCCCTTATCTGGGCTACAGCAGCGCCGTAGACTGCGTCTGCGACTGGTCAGGCCCGATAGACCTGCTTAATATGGAGTGCGAGTGGGAGCGTCCCTGGGGCGGAACTCCCGAGGAGGCCCTCCTCGGAGTGGAGTACGCCGGCCAGGACGACCTCTTCCGCACCATTAGTCCGATTACATATCTGGACCCTGCCGATCCTCCGGCAATATTCTTTCACGGAACAAAGGACAACGTAGTTCCTCACTGCCAGGGCGTGGAAATCTACGACGCCTGGCAAAAGCGCGGAATCCCCTGCGGGCTTACACTAGTAGAAGGCGCGGGTCACGGCATCAACCTGTTCGTCCAGCCTTGGCTTTCAGAGATGGTTGATTTTGTAAACGTGATCCGCGCTTCAAAGCGTTAATATTTACTGAGGCTTACTGCTGTCTGCTGGAACCCATTCCTGGGAATCCGCCTCCGGGGAATCCTTCGGGGGCTCCACCCGGACGTCCTCCCGGGCGACCGCCGGGACGTCCACCAGGTGCTCCGCCGGGCCTCTGTCCGCCAGGGCCGCCAGGACCCATTCCAGGCATACCGGGCATTGCGCCGGGGCCATTCATAGGCATCAGGTACCATCTTACGCTCCAGTGGAGGGACTCACCCGGCTTGAGGGTGGTGTAAGGTCCCTGGCACTCCAGTTCCATGAAGGTCTTGCCTTCGTTAACGTAAACCTGGATTTCCGCCTCATTCGGGGCCTCTTCTCCTGCTTCCAGGTCCTGGAAGCGCTTCATAAGCATCAGGCCTTCGTTGGCGAATACATACCAGCCTTTTCCGTCGGCGTTGATCTTACGGTTCCTTTCAGATGAGTCGGCGGCGTAAAGTGCGATGCCGTTCATTGCGCGGAACGGGAGAAGGTTTGCAGGGGTGATGGCTTCTACCGGAGCCTGGAAGAAAACGACGCCTGCGTTGGGCACACGGGTTATTTCCCAAGGCGCAACCTTGCGCTCCTGGTCAGACTCGTTGGTGATTGTGTAGGTAACGACGATGGCGTTGTCTACCGGGTCGGGGTAGAATTCCTTGTTGATCCTGTATTTGAATCTCTCTGAAACCTGTCCTTTGAGCTTGAGGCTGTATGACTGGTCTTCCACGCTGTACTCCAGGTTGTCATACTCCGGTACCGGAGGCCAGTTCCATTCTCTCTGGGGACTAGTCCAGAAAGTGCTTCCAAAAGCGTTCACCCTTTCCATCTGGGAAATGATTTCTGTTCCCTGATATGTAAAGGAGAGAATTTTACCGCCGTGGGCGGCGTCGACTATCATTGCGACGTCTCCAATACTTACTTTGTATTGGGAATTCTCCAACGGCTCGATTCCAGGTGCGGCAAACAATGTTGCGCAACTGAGCACCAATGTGGCAATAGCCGAAAATAAAGCTTTCATACTGTATTAGGATTTATAAGAATTGCTTGATTACATTACCCTGCGGGACTTCCACGGCCTGGAGGCATCGTCGCAGAGTTTCTGGAAGTACGCCTTGAGGTCATCCCACTTGTAGTAAGGGCCGGAAACGGGCTGGATGCCCTGGAAGGTGATTTCTTTCTCGTTGTAGAGGACCTTGGTAAGCACTTCTCCCTTCTTGTTCTGGTAGAATATCATCTGGCAGTTGGTTGCCATAGGAACCTGGAAGAATGCGTACCATCCGTTGTTGTGAGCCTCGCGGTAGGGGAAGTGGCGGTGCTGGAGATCGTCGACTCCCATAAGGGCGAAGAGGGGCAGGATGGAGGTGTCGTGTCCGAACCTGAGGTCGGCCGCCCTGTGGCTGCCCGGCTGCATGGCTGCTTCAGCCTTCTCTATGAAGTCGTTCATAAGAGGGATGATGGCGTAGCGGATTACGTCTCCCTGCTCTGTGGAGCCGGCCCACATACGGTATACGTTGTCGTTGCCGCTTGCCCAGAAGTAATACAGCTCGTCCGTGGTGAAATAATTCCTGAAAATATCTATGCCCAGGAAATCTATGTTCTGGCAGTTCTGTCCGGCATTGAAGATTGCCCTTACGAAAGGCTCAGGGTTGCCGAGAACCTTGAGGGCCTGATCCAAGTCTGTTACCAGAGGGGTGAGGAAGCGGGTGAAATCATATCCCGGAGTGCCCCTTTCTGCAACGAAAGGCTGTACGGTAGTCTGTCCACCCGGTCTTGCGCCAGGGAATGAAGAGGATGACGGCCTTCTGGGCGGTGCCGGAGGATCCATTGGCCTGCGCACGCTGAGGCTGGGGTTGATATATGCCATGAACTTCTCCGAGCTGGTGAAAGTGAAATCTCCCTTGGGGAATTTCTCCTTGAGGCTGTTGGTGAAGTTGCACATGCTCACGATGCAGCGGAAGTTGGTGCTGGAGAAACTGTCGACCTCGTTGCGGTCCTTGTTCTTGAACACGTCGGGGAACCTCTGAGCCATTCTGGCGGCGAGAGTCTTGTGCTCGCGAGCTCCGCGCGGAGTAAGGGAGCCTTCCATTCCCTTGTGGGCATCTACAACTGCGTTGACCATCTCTGAAAGGTCTTTCCCTTCCTGGGTGAGAAGTCCCAGGCGGTCAAGGTACGCAAAGCCCTGTTGTGCTGCGCGGGCAAAGGTGGTATTCTGTTCGTAACGGGAGCCGTGACGTCCGTAATGAGATATATAGAATGGTTTGAATCCCTTGGGGGCTGGAGTGTCCTCTATTGGGAAGAACTCATAAGAGTGCATATTGCAGGCAGCTCTGTCAGGATTCTCTGCTAAAAGCCTGAGCGCTTCTTCTTTCTGAGCGAAGACGTTAAGACTGAAAACCATCAGCAAAGAGAGAAAGAAAATTTTTTTCATAAATAGCTGTATCTTTTTTTGAATATTCAAATATAGTAAAAATAATAATAAAATAACCTATGGTATTATGATGTAGTATACCTTGTGGGAGGAATCGTTCAGTTTGTCTTCCCTCAGCCACAGGTTGGCTTCTTTCAATCTTGCGTAGCTGGTGCCGTGCTCTCCGGCAAAGGCCACCAGGTTAGAGATGGTATCGGTCACGGTGACTACCTTACGAGGTTCGCGATACATATACTTATCTGCGTCTGTGACGTGGAACCCGAAACTCATAGGATCTTCGAACATCATCTTGGCCGCCAGAATGCGGAACATATACCGGCTGGTTTCAGTGACAAGCCACAGGTCCAGCGCGTTGTCTTCCCTCTGGTCATTAAGTTTGGTGGATATGCTTCCCATTCCGGCGTTGTAGCTTGCGGCCACCGTCATCCAGTCCCCGTACCTTGCGTACGCGTCCTTGAGGTACTTGCATGCTGCCTCGGTGGCTTTCTGCGTGTTGTATCTCTCGTCCACGTTGCTGTTCACTTCAAGGCCGTACTGGCGCGCCGTCGCCGCCATGAACTGCCACAGCCCGGCGGCTCCTGCAGGGGATACGCTGGCAGGATCCAAGTTGCTCTCTATCACCATAAGGTATTTCAGGTCGTCCGGAATGCCGTTCTTTTCCAGGATGGGCTCCACTTCGTGGAAAATGCGGTTGGACCTTTTGAGCATCAGGGTGGAGTTTGTGTGCATATAGGTGAAGGTGATGAGTTCGCGGTCCATCCTCTCGTAAAGGTCAGGGCGGTCGAAGGTTATGGTCTGTCCTGCGAACCGGATGCTCTCCGGCACGTGGGGTGGCTGTGCGGCAGTGCTGCCTGCGAGGATCAAGGTCACTGCTGCGGTCAGAAGGAGTCTTTTCATTTTATGGTCAAAAGCTTCAGTCTTGATAATTCTTTGTGCAATATAATCAAATAATCCCTGAATCGGATTATACCGGAATTCCTTTGCACCTTTTCCGAAAGTTCGCATTTCCATGTTATGATTACAGTCCAGCCCCTTGCCGTAAGTCTTGTCCACAATTTACGGTTCATCCTTTGGATCTGCTCCCTTTTTCGTGACCACTTGTCACGGACAGCCTGAGGCTGATCCTCTTTTGGACAGTCCTGATGTCCGTGCCAGAAGCAATCGTTGACAAGTATAATTATACGCTTTTCTGGATAAACATAATCTCTCTCCTGCATAATTCTCTGCATAATGAATAATTATGTAAAAACTTTCATAATGACAAATATAAAAATAAAAATAATTAAGCTAAAGTGTTGTATTTAAAAATATTATAATTATATTTAAAAGTCCCAACTGTTCGCTTTATGGAAGCTTTCACCGATATTACCAATAAAATCGTCCTCCTTCTTCAGAAAACCAAGGACAGTCTGCTCCTTGATGTCGAGAAGGAATTTGCCGGCGTCAGACGTGCGGTAGAAAACATGGATACCTCTTATGATGAGAAGTTATCCTTGATGACCAATCTGGATCAGGGCCTTGATGCCGGATACAAAGTCATCGATGCAGTTTTCGGCCGTATCGGTTTTGATATAAGCCATTGTAATGAAGTCAATGAGCTGTCAGGCCTGATCAGCAAGACCCTGAAATTGACAGACAGTCTGGTAGATTCTTTCTCCGACCTGTCCAAGGATGGGGCAGACTATATGGCCATAATGAAAGCCCTGTTCAATACGGGCAAGGACATATTCCAGCTGATCAAGGACTTCCAGGACGTTGAGACAGACAAGATCATCAAGGAACTCAAAGAGGCAGGTGAGCAGTTTGCGGACGGTGTTGATGTCGGGGACCTTGCAAAGAAACTTGTGGAGCACGTGATTATCACCATCCTCAAGAACGGCCAGGAAGTATTCAAAGACGAGATCAAGTACGTGAAGATGCAGGCCAACTCCCTGTATAAGGATTTCACGGGAAATGTTGCAGAACTCAAGAAGAACATCGAGTCTGAAGTCAATAAACTGGAGAAAGAACTGGGCGATACGGTAGATCAGGCAAAAGCCCTTGCACAGAATCTTTTCGAGGAGAGCGTCAAGGAGATGGAAAGCATCTACGACCATCTTTCCAAGGAAGTTAAAGACGCCTTGAATTCTGCCGGATTCAACCAGGATCTATATGAAAAGGTTTCAAGCACCCTTTCAAAGATTTATGCTCTCCTGGACTTTATGGGAATAGTGGGACAGAAGGAAGTAGCCCTCAAGCTGCCTTCCGGTTTTACCAATATGCTCAAGTCGGCCCAGAATGAGGTAGAGAGCACAATTTCCAAGGCTGTTTCTACAGTAGGGGACGGTGTCACCAAAGTCAAGGGTCTTGCCAAGGAAGCTACGGACGAGATGGCCAGCAATATCGGCGCCGGCCTCAAGGCAACCGCAGACTTCCTTGGAGTGTCTCCATTTGGCCTGGAATCTCTCCAGGAAGAGCTTTCCCTGCTCAGCGGAGCGGTACCTTCCACAAGCGGAGTGGCAAGTACCATTGGTTCTGCAGGCAGTTCTGCTTCAGGCGCAGTGTCAGGTTTCATTGCCAATCTGGAGAACTTCTCATATCCAATAACCATCACTACTTTCAAGTGGGGTAGGATCAAGAGGATGTTCAGGTCTCCTATCAGTTATTTCAAGCAGATTTACCCCATAGATACCATCGAAGATGCCCAGAACCTGATTACAAAGGTGTTGGAAATCGCACGTCTGTTCTATCCGGGTATTCCTGACTTCAATTCTCTCAGGAGTATGCTTGAGTCCCTGCTGGAGACTCTCACTGAAAAGGTTCTCACAGCGGCGGACGAAGTTCGTTCAGAGCTCTGGAAACAGGTTAAGCCTGTTGTGATGACAGTCCGCAAGGTTCTGGATCTCCTTAAGGAAATGTACAAGGAGATCAGCGCCCAGGTAAGCAAGATACTTTCAGATATAAAGAAAGAAATAAAGGATGCGGATATCATAGACAAGGTTCTGGATCAAGTTCAAGCCCTTTATAAAGAATTGAGCAAAGGCACGTTGCCAAAACCTCTCAAGAACATCTATGAGGATTATCTCAAGCCCTCCATCCTCGACGCCATTGAGAAATCCCAGGCCCCTGATCCTGAAAAAGTTGCAGAAAATATCAAATCCACAGCAGAGACCCAGTTCACCAACTGGGCTGCCGGCGTATACTCAAATCTCAACAACTTCTTCTCAAAGAACAAGTGGGAGCAGCGTATTGATAACGTGATAGTCCAACTTGAGGCAACTCTCAAGGAAGACACGGCTGCAGTTCGCGGACTCCTTTCCGGAGCAATGCAAACCAGCATTTCCGGTGAATGGGGCAACAAGATAGACGCTGCCTTCTCTGAGCTCGACGTCACACAATATATTAATATAGTATCCTCTGCCATAGACGATGTTTCTCTTCCAAGGCCGCAGCTCTACTACGACGGCTTCTGCCAGTGTATGGAAACAGTTGTGGATACTGCGCTCAAACAGGCGGACAGGTATGACTCAGACCACGTAAAGGAATTTGCAAAAGACGTAGCGGAAGGCGTCTGGGACAGGATTGTAGCCAAGATATTCAAGCCTGTCATCAAGCAGATCAAGAAGATGGTCATAGAGGCTATCCGCAAGGTTATAAGGGAGTTCCTGAAGGCCCTTCTGGACGCCATCCCTGTCAAGGAACTTGCGGACAAGCTTCCTACTCTTGCACAGCTCCGCCAAATCTATGACATATACGATGCTGCAAAGAAAGAAAATGCAGAACAGGCAATCAAGAGCGGATATCAGTTCCTCAAGGACAATGTCCCGGTTACAATACCTATAGATCCAAAGTGGGCAGTCTGGGTTTGCAACATTGTCAAGAGAAGTGTCGATTTTGCTACATCAGACCAAGGTTTCATGGACTATGGCAACCTTGCATACGGCCTGTACAAAGATATTCCAGAAGAAGCCAAGCAATACATCGAAGATGTACTGCCTTCAATACCGGACAATGAGTTTACTAGAGAGTTCTCTGATTTTATCAAGACCTGTGACTATAAGTCCGACCTGGAGAATGACTTCGTCGCAGTAACTCTGCTTAACATATCCACCGATAAGGGTAAAGAAGCAAAGAAGAAAGGTAAGGTTGACTTCAACGCCAGCGCATTCCT
>JAEEGL010105291.1_pt1 | contig 19872 bp, 16 predicted proteins | sample 9134231 | NCBI WGS metagenome assembly JAEEGL01 (sample SAMN16246548, study PRJNA631951) | gut metagenome | biome: gut microbiome; feature: rumen; material: fiber-attached | host: Bos | place: Iran: Karaj | collected 2018-10 | reverse complement strand
TGATTTTCTATTTCTATCTTGAATTCTATTTCCGTTTTGCAAATGCCTCGCAAATTTTGGATATTATGCAACTTAGTGACTAATCTTACACGACTTCCCGTTATTACAGGTTGACCAAAACGCATTTTGTCCATACCATAATTAACGAGCATTTTGATATTGTTTACTTCGATGATTTGATCCCAAAGATATGGTAAAACAGAAAGCGTAAGATAACCATGGGCAATCGTACTCTTGTAAGGACTTTCAACTTTTGCGCGATTTACGTCAACATGAATCCACTGGTGGTCAAGTGTGGCATCGGCAAAGAGATTGATACGCTCTTGATCTAAAAGCAGCCAATCAGAACATCCTAAGTCCTTTCCTAAATATGCTGCAAATTCATCGTATGAATTAATGACAAGCTTTCCCATAATAATTATATTTTGCCTACAAAAATACGCCTTTCTTCTCAAATATGCAAATTACTTGACAGAAATTGGAATTACTACCATCAAAGAATAAGTAATTTAAAAACATAATTGCATAAAATTACGAAAAATGTGCAACAATTCAAATTTAATTTGTATCTTTGAAATCTCTAACTAAAAGCCTATGGAAACTATTAGAAGTTTTGAAGACATGGTCATACATCTTGCTCAACGAGGCGAGCGTAAACGTGTTGCCATTGTGTGGGCAGCCGACCAATATTCACAAGAATCCGTCATTCGAGCCCTTGAAGTGGGTTTTATCGATGCTATTTTCGTAGGGTGCAGGGACGAAGTTGAAAGCAATAAACGGATTATGCGTTATCAAGACCACATAACCTTTATTGATGCTTCCGACCGAGATACCGCAGCCAAAATATCCGTGCAAATGGTTCGAGAAGGAAAAGCTGACATTCTCATGAAAGGATTAATCAATACAGACAATCTCCTACATGTTGTATTAGACAAACAAACAGGTATGTTGCCCAAAGGAAATGTTCTCACTCATATTACCGCAGCACGTTTGCCTGAATATGAGAAATTACTTTTCTTTACAGATTCAGCCGTCATTCCCTATCCAACACAAGAGCAACGAATACAACAAATACGGTATATGGTTTATGTTTGTCACGCTTTGGGAATTGAAGAACCGAAAATATCGTTAATTCATTGTACGGAAAAAGTAAATGAGAAATATTTTCCTTTCACTATTGGATACAAAGAAATTATCCGTATGGCAGAACGAGGGGAATTTGGAAAATGTATCATAGATGGTCCTCTCGACTTAAAAACTTCCGTAAGTCCAGAAAGTATGCGTATTAAAGGTATTCAATCACCCATTAATGGCGAAGCTGATGCTCTCATCTTTCCAGACATAGAAGCTGCCAACGTGTTCTATAAATCCATCACACTTTTTTTAGGTGTTGAGACAGCTGGCGTTCTCCAAGGCACGATGGCTCCTGTAGTGCTTCCATCAAGAAGCGATAGTAAGCTATGTAAATTCTACTCTCTCGCTCTTGCAGCCATATAATTGGCATTCAAATTAATATGATCTAACCTTATCTTATTTATTATGCTCATACTTGTTATCAATCCTGGTTCCACTTCAACGAAAATGGCTGTATATGAAGACGAGAAGCCGATGTTGCTTCGAAGTATTCAACACCCTGCGGAATCTCTGAAACAATTTGAAGAAATTACCGACCAATTTGAATTTCGTAAACAATTAATCATTAGTGAACTCAAACGGATGAATGTGCCTTTTGATTTTACTGCAGTTATTGGTCGTGGTGGACTTGCCAAGCCTATTGCAGGAGGTGTTTATGAAATTAACGAGAAAATGTTGATAGATACTAAGAATGCCATTCATAAACACGCTTGCGACTTGGGTTGCATCATTGCATACGAGATAGCAAAAGATATTCCTAATTGTAGGTCGTTTATTGCTGACCCAGGCGTGGTTGACGAATTGAACGATTTCGCTCGTATCAGTGGTTCTCCGCTTATGAATCGTATCTGTATTTGGCACGCTCTTAATCAAAGAGCCATAGCTCGAAGATTTGCCAATGAGATAGGCAAGGAATATGAAGAACTTAACCTGATTGTTTGTCATCTTGGTGGAGGAATATCTGTTGCTGCTCATGAACATGGAAGAGCCGTAGATGCAAATAATGCACTTGATGGAGAAGGACCATTCTCTCCAGAGCGTGCAGGTAGTTTACCTGCTGCTGACCTTGTTAGACTTTGCTTTAGTGGTAAATATACCGAAACGCAATTATTGAAACGAATTGCGGGTGAGGCGGGATTAACCGCTCATTTGGGAACTAATGACATGAAGGAAATAGAAAATCGCATCATGCATGGTGATAAGCATGCGCAATTGATTGTAGATGCCATGATTTATCATACAGCAAAGGCTATTGCGGCAGAAGGTGCGGTATTATGCGGAAACATAGATGCAATTCTCATCACAGGCGGTTTGGCTCGTTCTCAATATGTAGTGAAGCAATTAAGAAAACGTATAGATTTCTTAGCTCCAACACATTGTTACCCAGGAGAAGACGAAATGGAAGCCCTTGCTCTCAATGCCCTTGCCGTATTGCGTGGGCAAAGAGAAGCGAAAGAATACAAATGATACCTTCTTATGATGATAAAAGCACTCTGCTTAAGATGGCAGAGTGCTTTATCAGGTTATAATTCTACAATCTATCGAATCATTTTCTTTCCACCAACTACATAAACACCTTTTGGTAATTGGCGAATATCAATTGCACCATTATTCAACGAAAGTGTTGCAACTTTCACACCTTGCAAATTAAACACATCTACTTGGTCGGTGTCTGTATCTAATGGAGCCATGATACTCGTTACATTATTGTCATCATGGAACTTAATACGAAGAGTTGGCTTTTCTTTTGGAGAAACAAGAGAACTAAAATGTTGATTTGAGTCTACAAAATATGCATGGAAAGCGGGCACATCTTGTGATTCATTGTATATAAATGCATCGCCTTCTGCATTGATGAACCAAGCGTTATTAATGGTTTTACCAATAGTAGTTCCAATTAAATTATAAGCACTGGAGTGGACACCGGCATTTACATCATATAATGTAGCATTCTCGCCATAGAATGTCAACTCCTTTCCGCAAAGATTACGTTTCTTTCCCCAATATTCACTTGGGACGTTATACAGATATGGTTCGTAAGCCTGCATTTGTTCAACATTATCAACAAAGATAATGTCACCATCCTTATCTAATCTTTCGAATCCTCGAACCCAGAAATCCTTGCCAACAGTTTCGTTGGGATGGAACCAGTCGATTTCTTTGTTGTCAGTTGTATTCTTAACAGAGGTAACATCAAAAGGCAAAGCAATAGTATTCCATCCTACATTGCTGCCAGATATAGCCCCAATAGAAGGTGTAGTTGTAAAACTAATATTCTTGGCCGTAAAAGTCTTGGGTACAAAGAAGTCACAACTATCACGAAGTGTTACGTTCTCTGCATATGTACCTTTCACAATATTAGCATTTGACAATCCTTCTGGTATTGTTTGAGATTCACCCATGTAATATAACACATTGGGATTTGAATTAATATTCAGCGTCTTAATGGTTGTAGCGTCAGTAATGTCAACAGCAATTACATCGTCATCTATCTCCATTGTTTCCTGTGGTTCTACCGAAATACTTGTTCCGTCAGATTTCCAGGTTGTTAGAGCTGGGAGAAATACCATGGGAGGGACAACGTATATTTTACCACCATTATCATATTCAATTCTAATATCATATCGTGTGTAAAATTTGAGATTTTCAAAAACTATTGGTAGGATATATTCAGACTGAGGAGGTAAAACTAATTTAATAGGTTTACCAATAGCATTATCTGAATAAGTAGAAAAACGTTTCCTATTCCATGTCGAAGAAGTCATGCTATCATATTCTCTTAGCCACACAACAAGATTCTTATAAATCGTATAATTACTAGTATTTTTTATACCTGTGATATTAACAGCAAAGGTGTTTCCCCAAATTGAAAGAAGATTATTGATAGTTCCTGCATCGTTTTTTTGAATCGTATAATTAATACTTGTAATGTCCAAAGAAGGGATGCTATTAGAATTAATGTTAATTTGTGATTGCCCAATAATATGATCTCCATATTCATCAGTAGATATCCAAATATTATAAATATCGCTATTTGATGGTGTAAATGGAAAATTTACAACGATATCTTCAGATTTATCTATGTTAATCCTTCCAGAAGAAATGGCATCCCCAATAGTTGTAGTATTACTAGCAAAACAATATATTATGCCAGAATACGAGTAATTGCTACTTATATTGGTTATTGTTGTTTTGATAATTTGTTCACTACCTTTTAAACCGTCTCCAATACATTCAATATTTGAAGCCAATATATTTTGTAAATTAGAATGAAGAGAACTTGAAATGCCATTGGAAGAATAATTTACGATAGCATAGTTAGCGCTCTCATGCTGACATACTTTCCATTCTCCGTGATCAATATATTGGAATAAAGGTACTACATTATATGTACCATAATCCAAGCTTGCATTTTGAAAATCATTCGCTGATAAACTAAAGTATCTTGTTGCGGAATTTGTGTTATTTAAATAGGCAAAAGAATTATTGAACTTTTTTACCAAAACAACTTCATCATTTTCATTCACGAATCCAACACCGTATTGGTAATAGCCTTCTATACCAGATTGATTGTGAAATTTGCAGGCTATTGTATTATTGGATGCACTTGTTATCTTACCGTTTAATTCATAATTACTTGAATTTACACAACCCATACTTGTTGGTACGGCATAAAGTAAAGCTGAATGCTTATCTGTATATGATTCTTGAGGATGAATAGAAGAAAAGCCATCTTGCTTATACCGATCTAAAACGGACAATCGAAAATAACCATTATTTTTTCCTGCCCAACCCCAATTAATATGGAAAAGACCACTAACGTCATATCCATCTACTAATAAAGTATGTCCTGCTGTAGTTGAAAATGCATTATATAATACAGGTCGTCCACAAATAAGTTCATTGTATATTTTATTTTCCCATTCTTCTACAGAATAATATTCTCTGTCAATATAAGCAATTGAATTGTCAAAACCGAAATAATTGATTAATGCAGAGCGATATTTTGATGTTGCTGTTAAGGCAGTATATGGATAATAAATAGTTGATGTTGATTCTCCTACATATAGCATCAAGTCTGCAACTGCTTTTGTTTGAGCTTCAGTATAGTTACTATTAAAACTATATTCATCAATAATATTATTCCAATCAATAATTGTTCCTGCTGGTACTTCACTTACAGTTACATTATTTGCCGTGTAAGATGGAATAGTAGATGTTATAGAGTTTACATAATCTCTATAATAGTATAAAAACTGAGCTAAACATACAGGACCACATCCCACAGGAGCATTAGCATTATCAAATGTAGGAGTTGAAGCGTAATATGGATATCCACTAGCCCACTTCGACGTAGTCATCGGAGGAATAGCTTTTTTAGTTTTCTCAATCACTTTCCTTTTGAGCGAAGATGTTGATAGTTCTATCGTAGACAATGATTCTATCTCTCGCTCATATCCTCGTAACCATTCATTTAATGGAGCAGGAACATTTTCTTCGTCGAAATTGCCTGAGTCAACATAACCAAGGATTTTCTCAGTGCGATCATCGCCGGATACGATGACGAATCCATTATCATTTCCCACATTATATATATAATAATATGGATTGGCATCTTTAGAGTTTGCTTTGCGCGGAGCTTTATATGCCTCATCGGTCGTTTGCATGACGATTCCCTTTGAGGATAAAAACTCCTTGGCTTCTTGAAGTGCCTGGGCTTTACTTATTGGGTTTGCCTCTACCATGAGAAGACATAAAGTAAAGAATGAATAAAAAAGTATGAATCTTTTCATGATTTTTAGTTTGTTTAATCTAACAAAGATAGGAAAAAACAGGATAATAATTGATATTTAACTTTCTCTATTAAAGATATTTAACGAAAAGAACAACAAACGTAATTGATAAAGGGTGTAAAAACATTTACATGCCTTTTCAATTACGTTTGTTTGGTAAATTGCTGTTACTTATTCAATTTCCAGGTTGCTCCTTCTTTGGTATCTTTTACCTCAAAACCTAAGGAAGCTAATTCGTCACGAATGAGATCACTGGTAGCCCAATCTTTGGCGGCTTTAGCTTTGGCGCGAAGGTCGAGAACCATGTCTACCACTTTACCGAACGATTCCTCACGTGCATCGTTGTTGGAGCCTTTCTCGTTTTTAAGTCCCAGCAGGTCTTCTGTGAACAAATGCATCACTTCGGAAAGTTCTTTCAAGCAGTCGGCACAGATAGTTGCTTTACGATCAACAAGTGCATTCACCACATGGCAAGCTTCGAATAGATAACTAATCACGAGTTGTGTCATTAAGTCATCGTTCATCGCATCATAACAACGCTGGCGCAATTCTTTGACAAACTTTTCCGTAGCTGCATCACAACTCTTGCTTACAGGCACTCTTTCCAGATTAGCCAATCCATCAAACAAGCGCTCTAATCCCTTTTGGCTTGCCAACAAGGCTTCGTTAGAGAAGTCAACCGTAGAACGATAGTGGGCAGACAATATGAAGAAGCGAATGGTCATGGGTGAGAAGGCTTGAGTAAGATTCTCATTGTTGCCCGTGAAGAATTGTTCAAGAGTGATAAAATTACCCAGACTCTTTCCCATCTTTTGTCCGTTAATGGTAATCATATTGTTGTGCATCCAGTATTTCACCATTTGTTCGCCTTGCGAAGCAACAGCTTGCGCTATCTCACATTCATGATGTGGGAATACGAGATCCATTCCACCACCGTGAATGTCAAAATGCTTACCCAAATATTTTCTTCCCATTGCGGTACATTCACAATGCCATCCTGGGAATCCGTCACTCCAAGGTGAAGGCCAACGCATGATATGTTCGGCAGACGCTTTCTTCCATAGAGCAAAGTCAGCTTGGTTGTGTTTCTCGCCAACACCAGCAAGAGTACGACTTTCATCCTTGATGTTTTCCAAAGAACGACCGCTCAATATACCATATTTATATTTTTGGTTATATGCCTCAATGTCAAAGTAGATAGAACCATTGCTTTCGTAAGCAAAACCATTGGCAATGATTTCCTTCACCAGTTCTTCCTGTTCGATGATATGCCCCGTTGCATGAGGTTCTATACTTGGACGAAGACAACCTAATGCGTCCATGGCGGCATGATAGCGATTGGTATAATATTGCGCAATCTCCATCGGTTCCAACTGTTCGAGCTTTGCTTTCTTCTCTATCTTATCGTCACCTTCATCGGCATCATGTTCCAAATGTCCAACATCAGTAATATTGCGCACATATCTCACTTTGTAACCGAGATGTTTCAAGTAACGGAAGAGAATATCAAAAGTAATGGCAGGACGAGCATGTCCTAAATGTGGGTCGCCATAAACCGTGGGACCACAAACGTACATGCCCACATGAGGAGCATTGATGGGTTCGAAACGCTCTTTTTTCCTACTTAGTGTATTGTAAACCAATAATATCTGTTTCATTTTTTCTTCGGATGATACTATTAAATTGCTGCAAAGTTAACCATTTTAATTGACATTCAACACTTTCAGCCCCATATTTCATTAAAAAAGCTATGTATACAAGGTCTTTTCATAAAAAAATGATTAACTTTGCAGCCAAAATTCAGATAACAACGTTATGACTTACAGAAGAATAACGGCAGTAGAGGCTGCCGAGATGATTAACGACGGCGACATGATGGCGCTGTCTGGCTTTACGCCTAATGCCAATCCAAAGGCAATTTTCCGCGAATTATCTAAACGTGCCATCCGTCTTCACGAGCAGGGAATACCCTTCCAAGTGGGAATTCTTACCGGTGCTTCAAGTTGCCAAAGTGTAGAGGGTGACATGGCTGCGGCAAAGGCCTTGAAGTTCAGGGCACCTTTTTCTACGAATAAGGATTTCCGTACACACACCAATTTAGGTGAGGTGGATTATGAAGACATGCACTTAGGACACATGGCAGAACGACTTCGTCGTGGTTTTTACGGTGAAGTGGATTGGGCTGTCATTGAGGTGAGCGATATGGAAGAGGGCGAAACTGAGTGTAAGGCTTTCTTGACCTCCGCAGGTGGTATCGTTACGACCATTGCAAGATTGGCAAAGAAAATCATCATCGAACACAATACGTTCCACAATCCTAATTCAAGATACCTTCACGATACTTGGGAACCCAGAGAGGTTTGGGAAGATCGTGAAGTGATGGATATTCATTCTCCCTACGATCGTATCGGTAAGGATTACGTCTCTATAGACCCAAAGAAAATCGTTGGTGTTATCGAGAGTTGTATTCCCGAGGAAGCACGTGCTTTCAAGGAACCCGATGGGGAAATCATGAGCATCGGTCATCATGTGGCTGAACTTTTGGCAAATGACATGAAAGTGGGACGCATTCCTAAGCAATTCCTACCCATTCAAAGTGGAGTGGGAACCACGGGAAATGCCGTTCTAAAGGCATTGGGAACAAGTAAGCTTATCCCACGATTCAATGTATATTCAGAAGTGGTACAAGATGCAGCAGTCAACTATATGCTGGAAGGACGCATCGGCTATGCTTCTGCAACGGCCATGACGGTGACTAACGAGGCTCTGCAAATGGTGTATAACAACATGGATTATTTCTCCAAACACCTTACGATTCGTCAAAGCGAGATTGCCAATTCGCCAGAGGTGATTCGTAGGTTGGGTGTGATTGCTATCAATACACCTTTGGAATGCGACCTTTATGGCAATGAGAATTCCAGTCACGTTTGTGGAAGTGCTTTGATGAATGGTATCGGTGGTTCGTGCGACTATGAGCGAAATGGCTATATTTCAATCTTTACTACACCGTCAACGGCTAAAGGTGGTAAGATTTCTGCTATTGTTCCCATGTGTTGCCATGTTGACTCTACCGAACACGACGTAGACATCATCGTTACTGAACAAGGTGTGGCTGACCTTCGCGGTAAAGGACCAGTTCGTCGAGCATGGGAAGTGATCGAGAATTGTGCGCATCCAGACTATAAGCCATTGCTTCGCGATTATCTCAAACATATTGCACCTATGGGCCATGAGCCGCAACACATGCGTGCCGCCCTCGCTTTCCATGACACATATTTACGTAAAGGTGATATGCGATTGACGGATTTTAGCGAATATCTTCCAAAATAAAGAATGAAGAATCGGATGGTTGAGTTTTCCATCCGATTCTTTTTTATTTGAATAAGTTTTTTATGCACTTTGGAGTTCACGACCAAATGAATGGAAAGCTTCTCGAATTTGTTGCACTCTCTGTTCACTGGGTTTAGAGATTCCATAAATGTATCTCGCAAGGAGACTTTTATTGATTCCAATGGCACGAGCCACTTCTGAGACGTTCAGCCAAGGAAAGCGGTTAAACATTGCTGCGACTTCATTTTGTGGATTGGGTTCTGTAGTTTCATAAAAACTGGAAATATGCATGTCTGCATCCAGTGTCTCCCATCGAATAGCCATTCCATCTTCATCTATCGTAAAATCATTGCGTTGTTCCGCAGATGCGTCTTTAAGTTCAGGATATGCTTCCAATGGTCTACTTAATATTCTATTTTCGGTTGACCTCATGTAGATTCGATTATTGTCAAACCAAATATTCTTAATCTTTTCCATATCTGCCCTATTTTTATTATCCAAACCTTTTATGCCACTCTTTAATAAAATCTTCACTATATATAAAGCAAGTGTCTATTGCCTTTTTCATTTCTTGTTCCTTTAGCCCGTGATTATAAACCACTTCTATTTTGGGTTCAAGAGCTATTTTTGCCTTTTTCCCACCGCAAGAAACATGCACATGAATAGGCAAATGCTCGTCCAAATAAAAGTAGAACCTAATCCCAAATATCGTTAACAATGTTGGCATTCTATTTCTTTTGGTTGCGAAAATAGGTATAATTTTTTATACTTCCAAATTTTTAGTTCTTTTTTCTTATTGTTATAATGAAATAACATATAGTTAAAGATATTATGAGAATGCGATAAAGGCAAAATGGTTTTTGATAGTTGTAAAACACTATAATCGTTAATTACTAATAACCCATTGCCAAATACTAAGAATGAAAGTTAAAGAATTGTCCTATTTTGGTATTTTCTATCTACTAAACCTTTAGATTTCTAATTTGTTAGTAATTTTGTCCTTGTAAACCAATAGCAAGGCATTATGCAACAGAAAACACTTACCAAGGGCGAGATGCAGGTGATGAACATCCTATGGGACATGCAGCGAGGAGCTTGCATAGCTGAAATACAGAAGCAATATCCCGAGCCTCATCCGGCATATACTACCATAGCTACGTTCTTGAAGATTATGGAACAAAAGGGTTTTGTGGAAAAGCGCAAGAGTGGTTCGGGCAAGACATTTGTATACTCTCCGCTTCTAACTCGTGAACGTTACCGTCGATTGGTAGTGGATGATGTGAAAGACACATTCTTTGGTGGTTCTGTGAAATCGCTCGTCTCGTTCTTTGCCGAAGAGGAAGAACTCTCATTGGAAGACATTAACGAAATACTAACCATCTTACAAAGCAGAAAACATGTTGACTGACTTCATATATTATGACCTGAAGGTGGCTGCATTGATAGCCGTTTTCTACCTGTTCTACATGTTGCTATTGGCACGTGAGACCACGCACACGTTGAATCGTATCGTGCTACTGAGTAGCATCGTCCTATCGGTAGTGTTACCCTTGTGCATCATCACCATACATAAAAGCCTTACCATCAATCCTTCTTCGATGGAAGAAAAGAGCCTATACCCTCAAGAACAGATGATGGATGACAACCAAATACAAAATATAACTACCCCTTTTTCCCTATTAGAAGAATTGGGAGTAAAGTTACTGACAGCGATATTGCTAATAGGCATCATTATCCGCTTGTTTTATTTAGTAAAAAGCTATTGGAAACTGAAGAAGATGATGCTCAATAGCGAAAAACATACGTTGCCTTCTGGAATCAATGTCTGTGTGGTAAATAGTAATATTGCACCTTTTTCATGGATGCAATCCATCGTGCTATCAAATGCCGATTGGCAATTGCAATCAGCTTCTATCCTTGCTCACGAAGAGGCGCATGTGCGCCATCATCATAGCTACGACATCGTGTTCGTAGAAATACTCACGGCTCTGCAATGGTTCAACCCCGTGGTGTGGTTCATGCGTCAGGAATTACGCATCCTCCACGAATACGAGGCTGATGCATCCGTCCTCTCATGTGGCTTTGATGAAAGCCAATACATCCACCTTTTGATGCAAAAAGCGACGGGCATTCAGGCCTGTACCCTCGCCAACGGCATTCACACACCCAAAACTAAAAAGCGAATATTTATGATGCTCAAAAAGAAATCGAAACGAAGCACATGGCTTAAAGCCTTGTACATCGTACCTATAGTTCTTGTCTCGTTGGCCATGAGTGCAAAGACCGTCATCGACTATGAGATAGTACCGAAAGATAACAACTCTGCTATACGTGTATACAATGAGAAAAACAATGACCGAGGAGATAGTTACCAGATTCGCCATCAACCAGGCGTTAAGTTCTTCCGTAATGGCAAAGAAGAACAGATTCCCGAAGGTCGTAGCATTGCACTTGAAGTATCAAAGACCACGATGTTGGTGAATGGAAAACCCATGGAACGACTCAACTTACTTGACCTTCCTGCGGGTACACTCAAAGAGATTCATCTCACAGAGACCGCCCCTGGTCAGTATGTTTGCAATCTAATGACAACAAAGACGATGAAATACAACTCAAAAATGAACGATACGGAGTTTGTCATTTACGTGAAGAAACAAAAAGCAGCAGGGTTGGAGCAAAGTGCTGTTACTCAAGCCATGTTGAATGAAGCTGGAAGTATCAGTCGTGCTCATATTCTCCATCTTAATGGTGTGTATGGTAGCAAGAAAGCCAACTTGTTTATCGTTGATGGAAAAGAAGTCTCACGAGAGGAGTTCAACCAAATAAAGCCTGAAGCTATAGCGTCGGTAACGGTGATGGATGTTGGCCCTGCAAAGAAAATCTATGGAGAAAAAGGTAGATATGGTGCTACGATTGTCAAGACGAAAGGAAAAACGGTATATATAGTTGACGGAGAACTTACTTCGGAAGATGAGGTCGGTAAGATAAACAAAGAAGACATTACTTCTGTTGATGTGATTAGTTCAGCCGACAACATCAAGAAAGCCTACCACGTCGATGCAGATGAAGCCATAGTTGTGCAAACCAAGAAACAAGGTGACGACCCGATATTTGATTTAGTAGAGGAGTTGCCACATTTCCCTGGAGGCGATGTAGAACTGATGCAATATATTGCACGAAACATCAAATACCCTAAAATTGCGACGGAAAATGGTGTGCAAGGTCGTGTGATAGTGAGGTTCATCGTGGAAAAGGATGGAAGCCTAACAAACCCAGAAGTCTTGGCAACATCGCCAGGTATTGGTGAGTCAATTCCGATAGAGGTTACAAGTTACAAGACCGAGAAGGAGCGCCAAGACGCAGAGGATCACAATGCTGGCGTACAAGCCCTGCGTGATGAAGCTATCCGCGTAGTCAAGGCCATGCCTAAATGGACACCAGGTAAGCAAAGTGGTAAGGTGGTGCGTTGCAGATATAGCATCCCTGTGACCTATAGATTAAATTAAGATAGGAATATGTTTGTTAGATTTTAGAAATAAGAGTAGGACCCGGGCAATTCTGGAGGTAGCAGTGATGCTCTCTCCAGAATTATGTGTAAACAAATAATCCCGTGTTTGAAAATACTATATGAATCGTTTGGCAAATTCCCAAATCACGATTCCTGCCGTAACGGAAACGTTCATAGAGTGTTTGGTGCCGAATTGTGGAATCTCCAAACAAGCATCACTCATGTCAATCACGCTTTGGTGCACCCCTTTTACCTCATTGCCGAAAACGACAGCAAATTTTGAATGATGAATTGTGAATTTTGAATTATGAAGTATTTCGCCTGTCGGCGAGGAGGAAGGATTGAGGGAAGAAGTACTTTCGTCCTTCAAAATTCCTCCTTCGAGCTTTGAATTTTGAATTGTGAATTTTGAATTATGAAGTATTTTGCCTGTCGGCGAGGATGATGTGTTGATGGAAGAAGTACTTTCGTCCTTCCTACTTGTATACTGCGAAGCATCACTTCCTCCTTCATAATTCCTAATTCCTCCTTCGAGCTCGTTCAGCTTCGTACTCCCTTCCACTTGTTCGATGCTATATACGAAGTAATGGTTGCGGTGTAGTTCTTCTACGGCTTCATTGGCGGTCTTGAAATATTTCCATTCTACCGAGTCTTCCGCTCCAAGAGCGGTCTTGTGGATTTCCGTGCTTGGAGGTGTAGCGGTGATTCCGCAGAGATAAATGGCTTCTACGCGAAAAGCATCACTCGTCCTGAATACAGAACCGACATTATATAAAGACCTCACGTCATCGAGTACAACGATGAGTGGCAATTTTTCCGCATGTTTGAATTCCTCAACGGAGAGGCGATTCATTTCTATGGTACGAAGCTTCCGAAATGAAGAATGAAGAGTGAAGAATGAAGAATCATTCTTTTCCTGTAGAGACTTGTCGCATGGTGTCTCTTTTTCATTCATGGTGCCAACAGATTCTTCATTCTTCATTCTTCACTCTTCATTTTAAATGCAAGTGCATACATTCGTATTTGCTTTACCATAGCGAGCAAACCATTAGAGCGAGTGGGGGAGAGATGGTCTTTCAAACCAATCTGCTCGATGAAATATAGGTCGGCATCAAGGATTTCTTGTGGCGTATGGTCATTCAATACGCGAATGAGGAGGGCGATAATTCCTTTTACGATTAATGCGTCGCTCTCTGCTTGGAAGTGTAGTTTTCCGTCAGCATAATCGCATTGCAGCCAAACACGACTTTGGCAACCGTCAATTAAGTTTTGGTTATTCTTATATTGCTCATCCAAAGGGGCAAGGTCGTTGCCTAAGTCGATAAGCATTTGATATTTGTCCATCCAATCATCGAAGGCAGAAAACTCCTCGATGATTTCGTCTTGTAATTCGTTGATTGTTTGCATTGTTTTTTTATTGAATGATGTTGGGGGTTATGGGGATAATGGGCTTAATGGGGTTATATGGGACTTATGTTAAACTGAACTTGGGATTAGTTTGAAGAGTTTATCCCCAGGGCGTACTTTCTCTGGTACGGGGATAGATACGCGCTGCTTTTGAAGGGCAGTCTCCACGGGTTTCAAGTCATAGCGAATCTCATCGGCATTGAGCCATAATGCTCCCGTGGTTGGTCCCGTGATGAGTAATTTATCGCCAACGGAGAATGTGGTAGCTTCCACCGCCACTTCCGCAACACTCAGTTTAGAGAAATACTTGATAACTTTACCCACGAGCACTTTCTTTTCCGTGGCATTCGAACCATAGTTTTTATTCCATTCACCCAATCGTTGGCCTTGGTAATATCCATCCCAGAATCCACGATTAAATACCGTTGCCAATTGTCTATCCCATTCGTCTTTCTTCTCTTCGGTGAATGTACCGTCGAGAACAGATGCAATGGCTTCCTTATATGTTTTCACTACCGTGTAAACATACTCGGGACCGCGTGCACGACCTTCAATCTTGAACACCCTAACGCCACTCTTCATCAGTTTGTCGATGAAGCGTACGGTCTTCAAGTCTTTCGGACTCATCAAGTATTTATTGTCTACCTCAATCTCGTTGCCCGTTTCCGCATCGGTGAGAATATAACTTCTCCTACAAATCTGAATGCATTCGCCACGATTGGCAGAACGGTTGGCATCGGCCAAACTCATGTAACACTTACCCGAAACGGCCATGCATAGAGCACCATGACAGAACATCTCGATACGTATCAGTTCGCCTTTCGGTCCTCGTATGTCTTGTTCTTGTATCTGCTGGTAGATATAAGCCACTTGCTCCAATTTCAGTTCTCTCGCCAACACCACCACATCGGCAAATTGCGCATAAAACTTCAATGCCTCAATGTTCGAGATGTTGAGTTGCGTACTTAGATGTACCTCCAAGCCAATGCGGTTGCAATAGTTCATCACGGCCACGTCGCAAGCGATAACGGCGGTGATATTGGCCGCAAGTGCCGCATCACAAATCTGTTGCATCACGGGAATATCCTCATCGTATATGATGGTGTTTACCGTCAGATAAGTCTTGATGTCGTGAGCATGACAAGTCTCAGCAATCTCTTGCAGGTCGTTAATGTTGAAGTGATTGGCTGAATGAGAGCGCATGTTCAATTGTCCGATACCAAAATAAACGGAGTCGGCACCAGCTTGAATGGCAGCCATCAATGACTCGCGAGAGCCTACGGGAGCCATTATTTCAAAATCTTTGATGTTTTGTGCAATCATGGTGCAAAGTTACGAATAATTTACTTAACTTTGCACAACAAATGAACAAATCAGTTATTTATATTACGGTCATCTGCTTTTTGTTCTTTGCATGTGGACAAAGACAAGCAAAAAAGCAAACCTCCTTTACGGATGAAGTGAGGCTGAAAACCACGCCCGTCAAAAATCAAGGCAAAAGCTCCCTTTGTTGGATTTATGCGATGTTGGCCACCATTGAGACCGAACACTTGATGCAAGGCGACTCCGTGAATCTCTCCGAGGATTATATCGCTCGTATGTGGTTGAACCATGAGGCGCGCGAGTGTTATCTCAATCAAGGAAAAACGTCTGTCAATATGCGTGGAACGGCTTTGATGACCTTGCGCTTGTTGGAGAAATATGGTGCCGAACCTTATGATTCCTATCACCAAAAGAAGGAGGTCAATTATCACGTGCTTTGCAATAAGTTGACGCAAATCTCGCGAAATGCTTCTGTAAAACGATTGGGCTTCAAGCAACTGAACAAAGACGTAGAAGCGTTGATGGATGAGGAAATAGATTTCCTTCCTCGCTTTGTCTTCATGGCAGGTGCAGAATATACGCCATTAGAGTTTGGTCATAGTGTGTGTCGCCCTCATGAATATGTGGCATTAACCAGTTTCTCCCATCATCCTTTTGGTGAGGAATTTGTGTTGGAAATACCCGACAATCAATTGAAGGATAAGGTCATGAACGTTCCCATCGACTCGTTGATGCGCCGTATTGATTCTTCCATTCGCCACAACCACCCCGTTTGTTGGGAGGGTGATGTTACCGAACCGATGTTCTCTCATCCTATTGGAATCGGCAAACTCACCCCTAACCAGTCGAAGGAATTGAAGAAGACGAAAGACAAACAACAGTTAAGACAACAACAATTTGAACGTTTCAATACCACCGACGACCATTGCATGATGCTGATGGGTATTGCCCATGATGCGGAGGGTAATAAGTATTACATGGCCAAAAACTCATGGGGAGACAACCCATACGGTGGCTATATGTATATTTCCGAGGAATACTTGTTGATGAAAACGATTCTTGTGATTTTGAAGAATGAATAAACGCCTTGTCATATTTGATTTTGATGGTACTCTTGCCGATACGAACGCATTGATTACCAAGACGATGATGATGACCATTGATGAAATGGGATTCGAAAAGCGCACACGCCAGCAATGTGCCTCTTGTATAGGCCTGCCGTTGGCAGATTGCTTCAAGTCGTTGTTTCCCATTTCCGATGAAGTGAGTGCCCTATGTGCCGCCACTTACAGGCGGTTGTTTGAGATAAACAACGTACCTGGTATGGTGGAATTGTTTCCGCATGTGTTTGAAACGATTCAACAACTTCATGCGCAAGGTTGCGTCTTGACCATTGCCACAAGTAGAAGTCATCAATCGGTAGCGCAATTCCTTCGCGATTTCGAATTGTCTCCCTATATCACATACGTGCTTGGTGCCGACGATGTGGAACGTGCGAAGCCCGATCCTTTCCCCGTTCAGAAGACGATGAACGAATTAGGCTTTCCGCCAGAAGACACGTTGGTCGTGGGAGATATGGTGTTTGACATTCTCATGGGACAACGTGCTGGGGCGAAAACCGTTGGCGTTACATACGGAAACGGCACCCTTGCCGATTTGCAAGAGTGCCGAGCAGATTATATCATTGATGATTTTGCCGACTTACTCCACGTAGTTGTTTAGTTTCCGCATGAAATAATCGCGGAAGTCATTCCATTTATAATACGGACCGCTTACGGCTTTCAATGGCAGGGTGGTCTCATTCTCGTTGAGGAGAGCCTTTACCAAGATGTCGCCCGTACCTTTCTTCGGCTTGTAGAAGATGAGTTGCACGTTGCAACCCATAGGGAAGATGTCGTAATTGTTCCACCCTTCCATCGCCAGTTGTTCCAAGTCGGCGTATGGCTTGCCATAGTTGTTCATTTCCAACAAGCAAGCCAACGGCATGACGCATACTTCATGACCATAGCGAAGGGTTGCCCCAGGGTGGGAAAACTTCAAACAACTATCTGCCTCTTGTATCATCACGCGCAATAGATTGCGTTGAGAGAATGGTGCTATGCCACCGTTCAACGGATATGGGCCATAGTTGATATACCACCAAGCATTGGTTTGCAACCAGTTTTCGTACAACTCCTCTTCGGTGAAGAGGTCGTATAATGTCATCGTATGGCGCAATTCGGTGCTTTGGAGATTGCAAGCCAACTTAAACAAGTGATAGTTCAGGTTTTCCGCATTCACTTCATTCTTCCAATAGTTCTCGTCGTTGAAGAGCAAGTTCATCACGCGGTCGTGCTTCTCATGACGTTTGCAAAATTCGTCATAAGCCTTTTCCACTTCCTTCGGCATTTTCTTTTTGTCCAATGCCTTGTCTTTGAAATTCATGTACCACATGTCATGCTCGCTGGCATCATGGCGTATTTGCAATTTAGGATTCAAGCTTTTCAGTTCTTGCAACGCATTTTCCATGGAGAGAATGCAACGAACCACGGTCGTACTCTTTGCGTCGATGTTGGTCTTGCCTTTGAATACCTCGGGGAAACGCTCGTACATCCTACGTGCAATGCCTTGATGCTGTTCCGCGCCAAGCAAAGTCAACTCACCGTGTCTAAGGTTAGCGTCGTTGCGAATGGTCTTCACCCTTTCCAGTATCTCCTTTCCGTAGGCCGTCAACTTACCCAACGAGTCTGCACGCATCAATGGCTTGTAAGCATTGTCGTAGTCGCCGTTGTTAATCAAATGCCTACTTCCGTGTCTTCCGTAATGACTGATATAATAGGGTACGTATCCCTTCGGGGCCTTGGTCAGTTGTAGTTGTTTCGGTCCAGGATAAGCATAATAGTTGCTTCCCGAACGATAGATGTTTTCCTTGAATTCCTGACGAGCCTTCTGGGCCGATGCCGTGAGGATGGTTGCCAGCATAACGAGCAGCATGGCCATCCTGCAATAGTTGTAGTGTGTTCTTTTATTCATGTCCTGATGAAACTTGAGATGGCGTAAGTTGAATGATTATTGAATTACGAGTACAAAGTTAATCATTATTTTCTGATTTTTTTATTTTCGTGCAACGAATTGTTCGTTTTTTGCGTCTAACGAAAAGAAAACATATAATCTTATTAGTCATGAAACATCTTTATACTTCATTCGCGGCTCTCTTTATCGCGTTTACGTTCATTGCTTGTGACTTTATTTCTTACAAGACGAAAGTGTCGGTGAATGATTCCGTTGTGAAGGAGAAACAAGGTACTTGGGGTTTTTCTCTTCATGAAAACAAACAAGTATCGGTTAGCAATTATCCCTACCGCAATTTCTCTTCCGTCACCATCGGCGGTGCCGTGGAAGTGTATTATACCCAAGGTGCCAACTATTCCGTTCGCGTGGAAGAGGAAGGGGAGAAAAGAACCATCGTGGAATTGAATGGACACCAACTGAACATCAGGTCTAAGAAGAGGAATAACATTCGTTTTATCGGCAATGCCAATCGTTCCAAAATCTTTATCACCTCGCCTCATTTAGACGAAATCAAGATTAGTGGCGCATCAAAGTTCTGTTCCAAAACGATGAATCAGTCAAACATGAAGGTGGGTGTCAGCGGTGCCTCAAAAGTGGACTTAGGAAAGATAGATTGTTCCCAGTTCAATCTCTCTATTAGCGGAGCCTCCAAAATGTCTGGCGACATCAAGGCTCAATATGCAACGGTGGACATGAGTGGCGCATCAAAGGCAGACATGAGTTTTATCGGCAAGAACATACTTGTTGAGAATAGTGGCGCATCGAAGTTGACACTCGATTTGGATTGCGAGAAGCTAAGCGCAAACAATAGCGGTGCCTCTAAATTCAAGGTAAGCGGATATGTAGACGATGTAGACATCAAGAAGTCGGGCGCCTCCCGAGTTGACCAATCAGATTTGAATAAGGATTAGCGTAAGGTCTATCCCCAACCCTTCCCCAAGGGAGCTTTAAATGGTTGCGAGAGCCTAATTGTGAATTGTGAATTGTGAATTGCCTAATGGAAACAGCACAGTACCCCATGGCATGAAGACAAAAATCTTCAATAATCTTCAATAATCTTACGAAAAACTGTTCTGGTATCTGTACAGAATCATCATTTTTTGTTAGATTTTTGAAGATTTTTGTTCGTGGTAAAGGAGAGGTGCAGAGTATTTACGAGAACCTAATTGTTAATTGTTAATTGTTAATTTTTTAGTTCAATGTGGTGATAAGTTCCTAATGTCGGTTGGAGTACCCCTCTGGGGTAGAAATCGCTCAAATCTTTACAAATCAAACAAATATTTTGATAGATTTGGTTAGATTTGTAAGATTTCTCGCCGTAGGCGA
>JAEEGL013660619.1_pt1 | contig 19873 bp, 20 predicted proteins | sample 9134231 | NCBI WGS metagenome assembly JAEEGL01 (sample SAMN16246548, study PRJNA631951) | gut metagenome | biome: gut microbiome; feature: rumen; material: fiber-attached | host: Bos | place: Iran: Karaj | collected 2018-10 | reverse complement strand
TATTATGCCTGTGGTTTTGCTTAACAGTACGAAGGAGCGCCGGAACAAGATTCGTGAGTTCATCCATGCCGCCGGCATCCAGACCAGCGTCCACTATCCGGCCATCCACCGTTTCTCCATCTACAAAGATTACGGCGCAGTCCTTCCGCAGACGGAGTATGTGACGGATAACGAGTTTACGCTTCCGATGTACGCGGCACTCACGCCCGAGCAGGTCGACTTCATTTGTGACACCGTAGAAAAGGCCGTCCATGAAATCCGGTAAGAAGGCAGTCCTCGTTTTCGGCTGCGGAGAACTCCAGAAATCCATCATCGGCAGAGCCCACAACATGGGGCTCTATGTGGTAGGCATTGATCCTTGTGAAGATGCTTTCTGCAAGGATGATGTGGATGCCTTTGAGGTGGTTGGAGGCCAGGACTATGAAGGGACTTGTGCAGTAGTCGAGAAGCATGGTATTGATGCTATCGTGACGGCCGCTACGGATAAGCCCCTGGTAATGATGGCCAGGATTGCGGAGAAATATGGCTTCCCCTTCTTCTCGGTTGAAACTGCCAAATGGTCCACCGACAAGTTCCAGATGAAGCAACGTTTCCTGGAAGGCGGAGTGCCCTGCGCCAAAGGGCGGCTGGTGAAGAGCGCCGAGGAAACCGCCGATATGGTTTATCCTGTGATTGTGAAACCCCGGGATAACTCTGGTAGTCGCGGCGTAAAGCTTTGCCGAAGTAAAGAAGAACTCGAGGCATCCATGAGCGAGGCTTTTGAGGTCTCGAGACTTGATACGGTGCTGGTGGAGGAGTTTATTGAAGGACAAGAATATAGCATCGAGGGTTTGCATTATGATGGGAAGAACGAAGTGATTCAGTTCACGGAGAAGAAGACTACGGAGTTTCCGTATAATGTGGAGTTGGGGCACAAGCAACCTGCGTATCTTAGCGAGGAACAGAAGGGAGCTATTCGCGAGATTGTCGCGAATATTGGCAAAGCTTTGAGATTTGAGAACTGTCCTTCGCATACTGAATTGAAGATTAACGATCGCGGCATCTTTGTCATAGAGACAAGCCCTAGACTTGGTGGTGACTATATCACTTCGGTTCTTGTACCACTATCAACAGGAATCAATATGGAAGATCAACTGCTCCATATAGCATTGGGTCAGGAGGTCGATACGCATACAGGGAGGTCAAACAGAGCATCTGGTGTCAGTTTTTTGAATTTGCCTTGCGGTAAAGTAACTGCAATAGATTCTGCTATTAATGAAGTGGGCAGTTGGCCTAATGTGTCCAGTTTCGCGTTCCGTTTTACAGGAGGAGATGAGATTCATCCTATAACTAGCAGTCTCAATCGTTATGGGCAGTTTATCGTGCGTGGAGAGTCGCGAATAATGGTTGATACCCTTATCGCAGACTACGAAGAACGGATCAATCATTTTGTTACAATAGAATAATTGACCTTATGAAGAAAACTGTAATAGTATTTGGCGCGACGGGAAAAGTGGGTTGTTATTCAGCTCTTTACCTAAAAGAGTGCGGGTATGATGTGGTAGCGGTTGGCCGTCGAAAGAGTGATAATGGTTTCTTTGCTGATTATGAGATTCCATATTTCTCTTTGGATATATTGAATAGTTCGGAATATGAACAGTTGCCGCAAGAACAAGTGTATGGGGTTATCCATATGGCCGCAACTTTGCCTGCGACAATGAACGGTTATGATCCTCATGAGTATGTACGTTCAAATCTTGATGGGACTCTTAATGTGCTGGATTATGCCGTAAAGGCAGGAGTTCAAAGGTTCGTGTTTCCGAAGTCATGGTCTGATATAACTTATCTCATCGGGAACCTCAAGCCGATTCCTGCAGACGCCCCGGTCAGGTTTCCGCTAAACAACGATCATACTGTTTATGCTATCACGAAAAATGCGGCCTGCGACATTATTCAACACTATTCGGTCAAGTTTGGATTCAAGTATTACATCTTACGATTCCCTAATGTTTTCTGCTACCATCCTAATCCTACTTACTATGTTGATGGCAAGAAGCGCTGGACTGGGCAGCGGGCTATTATTGAGGAGGCAAAGCGTGGGGATGATATAGAACTATGGGGTAATCCGGATTCAGCCCGTGATGTATTTTATGTGAAAGACTGTACTCAGATTATTGAAAAGTGTCTTTCCTCTGAAGGGGAGAGCGGAACCTATAACGTCGGTACGGGTTGGGTTGTGACTAGACGTGCGCAGATACAGGGATTGATTGAGGTGTTTGGAAGAAAGGATAATCCGTCAAAGATTGTTGTGAGAGAGGATAAACCCGATTCGCCGACGTATCTCCTAGATATATCCAAGACAGTTGATCAATTGGGATATGAACCCAAGTATGACTATATGACCTATCTTAGAGATTTGAAGCAGGAAATGGAAGAGAATCGATTTGAAAAACTCTGGGGTAAGGAAAGTGATTACACGCAGGGATTATGATGATTGACAGAATTAAGGCCAGAACTATTGCTCCATCGGATTCGTTGCTTGATGCAATGAAATTGATGGACGAAATCAAAGTCAAGACACTTTTTGTCCTCCAAGATCAGCATTTTGAGGGTATTATTACTATCGGTGATATTCAGAGGGCTATCATCAAGAACATTTCTTTGAGGAATCCCGTAGAACGTATTCTGACTAAGAATAAGGTCTATGGCTATCATCACGAGGGCGATGAAATCATCAAAGATAAAATGCGCCAAATGCGTGCGGAAGTCATGCCCATTCTTAATGATGAAGGTGAATTGATTGATGTATGGTTCTGGAATGACCTGTTCAAGAAAGCCGAATTGACTAAACGCGAAAAGATTAACCTTCCAGTAGTCATTATGGCTGGAGGAAAAGGAACGCGCCTCAAACCTATTACCAATGTTATCCCTAAGCCCCTCGTCCCGATAGGTGATAAGACCATTCTTGAGACAATTCTAGATCAATTTGAGGAAATCGGCTGTACGAAGTTCTACATGAGTGTCAACTACAAGGCTGACATGATGAAGTATTACCTCGGCCAGCTTGAGCACAAGTACGATATCGAGTTCTTCCAGGAAGACAAACCTTTGGGCACGATAGGCAGCGTATCGCTGCTGAAAGGCAAGATAACAACTCCGTTCTTTGTCTCCAACTGTGATAGTATCAATGAGCAGGATTACCGTGATGTCTATGATTACCATGTAAACAATCACAATGATCTTACGATTGTTACGATGGTGAAGAGTTTCAAGATTCCCTATGGAGTTATAGAGACTGGAGAGGATGGCCTAATGGTGTCTTTGAGTGAGAAGCCCGAACTGACATACCAGGTCAATACAGGTGTGTATATTCTTAATCCATATTGCATAGATGAAATTCCTAAAGGTGAGTTTTTCCACATAACTCACTTGATGGAGAAGATTAAGGCTAGGGGGGGGAGGGTAGGCTGCTTCCCTGTGAGTGAGCATGCATGGAAAGATATGGGGGAGTGGGCGGAGTATTTGAAAATGATAAAAGTTCTGTAAATTGAATAGATTCTTAACCTTATCCTTCTGTGTATTCTTATGCATATGCGCTGACGCATTTGCTTGCCCCCGCAAAGTGACGCCTCAGCAATTCGGGGCAATTGCGGACGGCGTCCATGATGATACACGAGCGATTCAGAGCGCTTTAGATTGTTGTAATAACGTGGTTTTTCCTACTGGAGTTTATAAGACGACTGCTAAACTGATATTACATTCCAACAATCATCTTAAGGGAGAACCGGGATCTGTGATACTGCCGACAAAAGACACATTTGTGCTGTTTAACGAAAATTCACAGAAGAAAGCTCATCAAAGAGATCGAAACATAACCGTAGAAGGTTTGACGATTGACGCTAGCTGGGTGGATGCCCAATCAGAATATAGCGCAGGGATTTATTTCTGTGGAGTGGAGAAGGTGTGCATAAAGAATTGTAGGTTATTGAAAACCGGAGGAGATGGCATCTACTTGGGCGTATCGCCCAACAGAATGTTGAACAAAAATATTAAGATTGCTGACTGTGAGTTTGAGGGATGTGGCCGGAGTAAAGCTAATCCTCGCCAGAGTATCGCTGTTATTGGTGGGACGGGTGTGATTATAAAGGGATGTACTATGAAAAATGATAGGAATCAAGCATACGCGATAGATTTTGAACCGAACTATCCCGACGAAGGAGGCGATTTAACCATCAGGAATTGTACAATTACAGGCAGTGGTATAAGTTGTGGAGGGAATAAGGAGGCGCACAGGTGCGTGGGAGTATCGGGCTGTACAATCGATAGCAGGGTTTGCAGCACTTCTTCAATAGCTTTCAATAAGGTTACCGGTTCTATAAAGAATTGCACTTTGTTTGCGGCCGAAACAAACAATGCGATAAACATAGTTGCGAGCCCACTTGTGGAAGTCTCCAGTAATACCATCGGAAGCGGATCGGCAGCGATATTTGTAACAGCAAAATCAAACATGTGCAAAATAAAGAACAATAGCGTCTCTTCCTGCAAATACGGTGTATATATCCTGACTGCAGACGATGTCCAGGTTGTAGGGAATGAGATTCGTGATATTTCAGACAAGGGTGTTTATTCGAGAATCGACTCGCATCGTATTGTGGTAAAGAATAATACCATAAGAACACTGGATGGGATCGACATTTATATGTTGGACAGTGATGAATCTGTAGTGGACGAGAATACTTGTTTCTCTGAAAAAGGCTCTTACATTATTGGTGACAGAGTAAGAATAAATAAGAATACTACGCGTAGTGTTGTTAGGCACAGGGGAGAGAACGCTACCATTAAACAGAACAGGATTATAAAATGAGCCATAAAGGAGTGTTAAGAGTAGCTTATATATGTCATTTCTCGAATGGTACGATACATAGTGCGCTTCCGTTGAAACTATCATGGAAGGACCGATTGCTATTGCGCTTGAAGAAGAAGCCAGTTACGACTAATGTTGAAGACTCTGCCATTTGGAATACCAATGCCATTGATGAGTTTAAGAAACTTCGTGATGAGGTCGAACTTCATGTGATAGCGCCTTATCCCTATCTTTCCAGACCTATATATGAATATATAGATGCCGGGATCTCGTATCATTTCTATAGGAACGATAATAATCTTAATGGTTTTATTCAACGGAATGTGCTTAAATTCATAAAGGTAAAATATAGGAGGGAGCGAAAGAGGATATTGTCGTTTGTTAATCGCATTGAACCAGACTTGGTTCATATAGTAGGGGCAGAGAATCCTGAATATTCACTTGCCGCTCTTGACATTCCGAAGGATATCCCTTTGATTGTGCAACTTCAGACACTACTTAATGACCCTTCATTTGAAAAGAACTATATGATGGGACATGCTTATTATGAGTATAGACGTGAAATAGAACTTGCGATTCTTCGTCGAACTGATTATATCGGAACATCGGTAAAGCAGTTTATTGAGCTTATAAAGAGTCAGCTGGATTCTCCCAGATTTCTCAAGGTGGTCTTGGCGTTGGGTGAACCTGTAGATGTAACGGTAAGTGAGAAGAAGTTTGACTTTGTGTATTTTGCTTCCGATATACGCAAGGCCGCCGATTATGCCATAGAGGCTTTTATTCTAGCCTCGGAATCTCATCCAGGAATCACACTTGATATTGTGGGCGGTTATACTCCGGATTATAGACAGCAACTGGAGAAGCGTCTGGCAGAGCACAATCTGCTTGGCCAAGTTACATTCGAAGGTAAGTTGCCATTACATGATGATGTACTCAGACAAATCAGACTCTCGCGTTTTGCGTTGTTGCCTTTAAAAATTGATCTTGTGACGGGTACGATCAGAGAATCGATGGCGAATGGCCTTCCAGTTATAACTACGGTTACCCCAGCCACTCCAGATCTCAACAGCAAGCGCGAGTGTGTCCTGCTGTCTGAGAAAGGTGATTACGCTGCAATGGCAGCAAATATGCGTCGTCTTCTTGATGATGCGGAGTTGGCGAATATGCTTCGGACAAACGGTGGCCTTTATATGACAGAACGCGTGTCGAACGCTACGTATGTTCGCACGTATGTGGATTGTTATAAGGCCGTTTTGGCTAATAAACATGAAGGAACACCAATTCCAGATAGTCTTCTATCATAGAGTTTTTAATCAGGTATTAATTCAAGATATTCTGCCGGTAGCGTATGATAATCTATTTCGTCGTTCTATTATATTGGCTTTTGTTGTTTTATTTTAAAAAGCCGACAAATAAGCGAGTTGATATTTTTATGGCTGTTCTTCCATTGTTTTTGATAACTGGGTTGAAAGCAGTATCCGTGGGGTCTGACACTATATCGTATTATAACCGATATGTCGGGGCGGATTATATGCTCGATGCTGAAAGAATGATAACCGAACCTGGCTATAACTGGCTTAACTACTTATTTCACGACATGCTTGGGATTTCTTTCTATGCCTATGATGCATTGATGGCAGTTTTCATCTGTACCGTTTTGGCTGTTTTTCTCAAGCAGTACTCAAGCAATCTATATCTAAGCCTATTCTTGTATATGACCATTGGTCTTTTTACGATGTCAATGTCGGGATTAAGACAAACACTGGCTATTTCTTTATGTGCGATACCGGTGATTACGGCATATGATAATGAAAGTCTTAAACATATTACTAAACGGGGAAAGATCTGGAGGTTCATTTTAGGACTACTTTGTGTTATAGCTGCGGCAACATTGCACAATTCTGCTCTGGTTTTTTTGCCGATACTGTTCTTGTTTAATATTCGATTGAGTAAACAGCAAACGATATTACTGATTATCCTGGCTACTTTAACCATACTTTTCCGTGGGCTTTTGACTAGCATAATGTCAAACTTCTTATTTGGGCGTTACGAAGACTTTGATTTAGACATGGACTACAAGATGAATATTCTGAAGCTAATATTACCGATTGCCATTGGTTTTTTTTGTACGCTCATATCAAGACCCGATGGTACTGATGGAAAGTATAGTGGAGTATTATCATTAATGTTTGTTTTTCTGGCTCTACAAATCACGTTTAGTAATCTTTCCCTTAACAATAACCAGATTGGCCGTTTGAGTTATTATTTTTTATCATCATTTATTATCTTGATACCGTATGCTCTTAAGTGTATGACTCAATCAAGTAGGAGCATCGTTACTTTTTCTATTATTGCCCTTTGTCTTGTGTATTTTTATTTGGGGACAAATGAGGGTACACTCAGTATTGATCAATACAAGTTTTTCTGGGAAGAACCACTGTACTTAGCAGATTAACTATGTCTCAGCATATAGCGACAAGTTTGTTATGGTATTATAGAATGTAAAACTTCGAATGAAAATGAAGGGAAAATTAGTATATATAGGCTCAAATATTCCCGACAAAACACCGGCAGGCGTTAGAGTTTTCGCCAATGCTTTGGCACTTAGAGAGTATGGCTATGATGTGAAGTTGATTAGTGAAGATAAAGAATATCAAACGGACTTTGACAGAAATGAAGGCATTGATACATGGCATCTTCGCAAACCAGGATCAACAAGAGAATGGATGTCCTCTTTAGTCAATATTAGGCGATACACAGAGATAATTGAAGCGATTGGCGATGTGAAGATAGTGATTGCGTATGAGTTGCCATCTATTACCTTCTTAAGGCTCAAGCGTTTTTGTAATAAGGCAGGACTTAGATTAATCTGCGAAACGGCTGAGTGGCAAAAATGGGAGAATCTAGGACATCTGGGGTTTGTGGCCAGAACTGTTCGATTGCTTGATATTAGTTTTAATATGCATTTTGCCTACAAAAAAGCCGATGCTATCATCGTTTCGAGCCATTATTTTGCAGATCATTTTAAGGATCAGTTACCTATCTTAACACTTCCGACCCTTCAATGTCACCGGTTGGATATAGGGAACGCCTCAATTAATCTTCCAAGAAAGTTTATCTATGCCGGAGGGCTAGGCTATCAAAAGGATATGCTCGTTGAGATTATTCGAGCTTTTAGTGAGCTAACAGACCGAGAATTTGAGTTTAACATATTAGGGCTGTCTAAAGAGGAGTACTCCGAGCGTTTTGCTGATGATATTCCCGTTATTGAATCTATCAATCGAGAGAAAGAAAGAATCAGGTTTTGGGGCAAAGTTTCACATGCAGAGGTGCTGACTGAACTAAGAAGGTCTGATTTTTCTTTGATAATCAGACAGAGTTCCCATCGCAACAATATGGGGTTCCCGACAAAGTTCGGTGAAAGCATTAACTGTGGCACTCCGGTTATTGTCTCAGACTTCAGTGATGTGGTTTATTACACGAAGCTATATAATGTCGGGCTTGTTACAGACGTTAGTAATATAAAAGAAGGTATCCAGAGAGCTATTGATATGGAAGAAAATGAACTGCTTCAAATGAAAAATAGATGTAGAGATTGTGAAATCTTTTATTATAAAGGGAATGTGAAAACCCTCGGTGATTTTATAAATCTTCAAGGAGGGACGACCTAATATGATTAGCTTTCATACTTGTTGTGAATCACAAGATAAGAATCGGTTATAAATACTATTAATATGACATACAAAGAAGTATATGAAATTGCGGTTCCACGCAAAAAAAGAGAGATGGAAAAATGGAACCTTTTTGCGGCTTATGTAGGGCGGCCAATATCCGTTTTGATGACGATTCCATTGATAAATAGTAAGATTAAACCAATTACTGTTACTTTCTGGTCTGTAGTATCTGCGATAATAGGTGCGTCCCTCCTTTCTTTCGGATCGAGCATTAATTGGGCAATAGTAGGCTGGTTATTTCTCTTTTTATGGAATCTCTTAGATGGTGTTGATGGTAATCTTGCAAGATGCCAGGGAACTTGTTCCAAGAAAGGAGAATTATGGGACGCGTTTGGGGGGTATGCGGCCCTTGTTCTTACTTATCTTTCTGTGAGCATAGCCTCGTATAATGACATAAATGACATATTCCTTCTTGACAAGCATTGGATTCTTATTTTAGGTGGGTTAACCGCTTCGTTGTCGATTTTCCCTCGGTTAGTCTTCCAGAAGAAGCTTAATCTCGGAATAGATGAAGAACGGACTAATTCATTGAGAGATAAAAAGAATTATGGTTTTAAACAAGTCATAGCATTAAACATTATTTCCGCAACGGGATTAATGCAACCTATTATTCTTGCCTGTATATTATTGCACAAATTGAGTTATTTCGTCGTTATCTATTTCGTTATTAATTTGTTTATCACATTGGTTAGCTTGATAAAGTTACTAAAATGAAAACAATTGCCATCATCATAGCCGGAGGCTCTGGTCATAGGATGGGCCAGGATATCCCAAAACAGTTTATTAATGTATATGATAAACCAGTCATTATTTATACGTTAGAAGGCTTTCAGCGACATCCTATGGTTGACGCTATAGAGGTGGTATGTCTTGACGGGTGGCACGATGTGCTTTGGGCATACGCACATCAGTTTAACATAGAAAAACTAAAATGGGTAGTATCGGGAGGAAATACTGGCCAGGAAAGTATTCGTAACGGAGTGTTTAATTTAGAAGGGAAGGTCGATGAAGGAGATATTATCATTATTCACGATGGTATACGTCCTCTAGTGGACGATTCGGTGCTAACGGATGTCATCCAAAAAGCGAAACAATATGGTAATGGTGTTACATCATTACCTTACAATGAGCAAATATTTGTGGTCAATCCTGAGGATGAAACCACCACAAAGCAGTTTATTCCTCGGGAGACACTAAGACGAGTTTCCACTCCACAGGCATACCAGTTTAGAAAATTGGATGAAGCCTATCATATAGCATTTGAAAAGGAAATTGGTATCTTTGGTTCAGCATATACAAACACATTGATGGTTGAACTCGGTGAGACGCTTCATTTCGCTGCAGGATCCGATAAGAATATCAAATTAACGACTAAGGATGTTCTTGAGATGTTCAAAGGGTATCTCAAAATGGACAAAGACTCATGGCTAAAATAGAGAGATTAAATAAGTGTAACCACCTTTATCAAGAGGATCTACGTCATATACTTGACGTATCCGGTATTGAAATACTGAGGAATAAGAGTTTTTTAATAACTGGAGCAACCGGTCTCATAGGAGTATGCCTAATTGATGCGTTAATGTCTTACAATCAGAGGGGTGCAAATATTATAATCTACGCTGTCGGCAGAAACAAAGAAAAGGCGGCATCGAGATTAGGCGAGTATTTTGATTCTGAGCATTTCCATTTCATAGAGCAGGATGTACGTCAGCCATTTCCATCTTACTTGAATGTGGACTTTATTATACCTTTAGCATCTAATACGCATCCGAAAGCATATTCACAGTATCCAATTGAAACTATCGAGATAAATGTTAAAGGCGCAGAAAATGCGCTACTGAAAGCTGTAGAATGTGATGCCACAGTATTATATCCGTCTACAGTTGAGGTTTATGGTAATGCAAGAGGAAAGGATGTTTTTGCTGAAGACTATACCGGGCAACTTAATTTGAGTACATCCCGTTCTTGCTATACTGAGTCAAAGCGTGTTAGCGAGGCTTTATGCCAATCATATATAGCAGAAAGAGGAGCGAAGGTGATTATAGTAAGGCTCTGTCGCGTATTTGGCCCCACGATGCTTCTGAGTGATACAAAAGCGTCATCGCAATTTATAATGAAGGCTTTGAATGGAGAGAATATTGTGTTAAAGAGTAGAGGCGAGCAATTCTTTTCCTACATATATGTTGCTGATGCTGTTGCCGCGATGCTTTATGCGTTGATCAATGGTAAAAACGGAATCCCCTATAATATCTCGAGTGACGAATGTAATGTGCATCTAAAAGATTTTGCAGAAGAATGTGCACGAATAGCGGGAACAAAGGTCGATTTTGACTTGCCGTCCGATTTAGAGAGCAAGGGGTTCAGCATTGCTATGCAAGCAGTACTAGATAATACAAGAATAAAGAGCGTTGGATTCGTCCCTCGGTATTCTTTTAGGGAATCTATAGAAAGAACAATTAAAATAATACAAGGCTAGCATCATCAATCTATTATTCCAACTGTGGTTTACAATTCCTTCAACTTTTTAGTACTGTTTCCTCTGATATTTCTGCTGTATTATCTGATACCAGCAAAGTATCCGAAAGTGAGGAATTGGTTTCTGCTGTTGGCGAGCTATGCGCTCTACATCAGTTGGAAGCCTGCATTCGCCTTGGTGCTTTTTGGAGTGTCGATGGTGACATACTGGGGGGGGCAGGTTCTTGAGTTTAAAGATGAAGGAACGAAATGTAAAGATAGGCAAAAATGGCTGTTGTGGTTGTTTGCATTGCTGGGATTGCTACCGCTATTGGTGTTCAAGTACTATAATTTCATTAATGACAGTATCTCAAAAGGGCTTTCTTCTATAGGACTGGGGTTCCACTTGCCGGGACTGAACTGGGCGATCCCGATAGGAATATCCTTCTTCACTTTCCAAGCTGTTGGGTATATGCTGGATGTGTATCATGGAAGGATTAAGGCAGAAAGGAATTGGGTGGATTATCTGTTGTTTATCTCATTCTTCCCTTCAATCCTGTCCGGTCCTATCAACAAGGCGTCGCTGGTACTACCGCAGATAAAGAATCTACGCCCTTATTTTGACTACCCAAAAGCTGTTGAAGGCTTGAAGATGCTTTTATGGGGCATGTTTATGAAGGTGGTGGTAGCTGACCGAGTGGCCCTATATGTGGACACGGTTCTGCCTAACTTTATGAACTATACAGGTGTGACCTGTTTCGTGGCAAGTATCTTTTATACCATCCAGATTTATGCTGACTTTGCCGGTTACTCTTTGATGGCATTGGGCGTGGGCAAAGTGTTGGGGTATGAACTGACGGAGAATTTCCGCAGGCCATACTTTGCTATCAGTATCACGGACTTTTGGCGCCGATGGCATATTTCGCTATCTACATGGCTGAAGGATTACGTGTATATTCCACTGGGTGGTAGCCGCTGCTCAAAGTTGCGCAATTATTGGAACATCTTTGTGACATTCCTCGTTAGCGGTATCTGGCACGGGGCGAATTGGACGTTCATAGTATGGGGGTGTATTCATGGCTTGGTACAGATTGTCGAAAAAATGCTGGGTGTCCAGAAGATGAAGGGCAATAATGGTCTTGTAAGGCTTGTCAGAATAGTGATGACATTCTTGCTCGTTAGTTTCGCTTGGGTGTTTTTCAGAATGCCATCATTGGAAGATGCCATTGGAGTAATCGGTCATATTTTTAATGTCCACCAATCTATGTCCTTAGAGGTTACCTCAAAGCACATTTTCCTTTTGATGGTTGTGGGAACAGTTATCCTGCTGATGAAAGATGTACGCGATGAGTTCGCCCCAAATAAGATGCGATTGTTTGAAAGCAAATTCAAAGTGGTTAGATGGGGTTCTTATCTGGCAGTCATTGTTATGATTATGCTTACGGGCGTATTTGATGCAGGCCAGTTTATTTACGCAAACTTTTAGCCATGAAGAGGTTCTTTATTCAAGTGTTGGCTTTCCTTGCCATTGTAGTGGCTTTTGATGTGATTTGTGGCGTTACGCTTAGACATATTGAATCAAAAGCAAAAGGTGGATTTACTTTCAGAGACAACTATATATGTGATAGGCTGGAAACTGACGTTTTAGTATCCGGATCTTCCCGTTGCGTGCGACACTATAATCCTCAGATTATCTCTGATTCTTTGGGGATGACATGCTATAATTCCGGACAGATGGGTAATGGCATTATTCTCAATTACGGGCGACTTAAGATGATTGATGAACGAAAGAAGCCCAAGATTATCATTTATGACCTTCATCCAGATTTTGATTTGCTTGAGGGGGAGGATAACCATAGGTACTTGACATGGCTGAAGAGTCATTATTATCGGGAGGGTGTTTCAGAAATCTTTGAAAGCATTGACAGATCAGAGAAGTATAAAATGCAGAGTAGGATGTATCGCTATAACTCCAGATGGGTAGAAATCATGATAGACTTTCTTCATCCTATTTCTGAAGCAAGAAGCGATGGTTTCAGCCCTTTGATGGGTGAAATGGATAAGACAAAGATTCATACAGAAGACAAGAAGGTGAATAAGAAATACGTCTTTGATGAACTGAAGATTAGTTATATCAATAAGATGATTGCCGAATCCGGAGATGCTCGTTTGTTTTTTGTGGTGTCGCCCTCCTGGTATGGTATGGATACCCTTCAATTTGATCCGGTTAAAATGATATGCCAAGAAAGAGGGATTACATTCGTGGACTTTTCGAATGACCCGAAGTATGTTCATCACGATGAGTATTTCAAAGATGGAATGCACATGAATGACAAGGGCGCAGATGAGTTTACAAAAGATTTGGTTGAAATAATAAGAAAAATGATTTAGTCATGAATCGTTTATTTATTGTTGTCAATGTTGATTGGTTTTTCCTGTCTCATCGAAAGGATGTTGCTTTAGCAGCACAGAATGCCGGTTGGGATGTTACCATCGTAACTGCGGATACTGGGAAGTTAAAGGATATTGAGGCAATAGGGCTAAAGACAATCAATCTGCCGATGTCTCGGTCCGGCATGAACATCTTTCAAGAGATGGGCACTCTGAGTTTCCTTTGGAAGTTATACAAACGCGAGAACCCGGACGTGGTACATCATGTTGGGATGAAGACTATCTTGTGGGGGACGCTGGCGGCCAAGTTCGCAAAGGTGAACGGCGTGGTGAATGCCATTAGCGGTTTAGGAGGTTTTTTTGCGGAGGACAACAAGGGATTGCTGGCTAAGGTAATGCCAAAAGTCTTGCGTTTTTCGCACAAAAGAAGGAATTTACTTTGTATCTTTCAGAATAACGAGGATAAAGGATTGTATGTAAAGAATGGCATTATCAAGGAAGAACAAGCACGCTATATCAAAGGCTCAGGAGTAAATCTCGATGAATTCTGTTTTACACCTGAACCTTCTTCTGGGAAGATCCGGGTGATTTTGACTGCTCGAATGATTGTGGAGAAAGGCATCTTTATCCTGACTGAAGCTGCTGAGCGTTTGCGTTCTAAGTATGGCGAAACCGTGGAGTTTCTGCTGGTGGGAGGACTTGATGATCATCCTGGGGCTATCACTGAAGAGCAACTGGATGCTATTTGCGACGGAAAGTATATCCAGTGGCTAGGATATAGGACTGATGTAAAGGAACTGTTGCAATCTTCGCACATCGTGGCTTTCCCCTCCTACTACATGGAGGGATTGCCAAAATCGCTGATTGAGGCCGATGCCATCGGTAGGCCAGTCATTACGTGTAATTCAGTAGGATGCAAAGAAACAGTTATAGAAGGTTATAACGGATTTCTAATTCCCACGAAAAATGTTGATGCTTTGGTAGATAAACTTGATCTGCTCATTTCTGATGAAAAGTTGAGACAAGAGATGGGGAAGAATTCTCGGAAGTATGCAGAAGAGTATTTCTCGATTGACGTGGTCATCGAGCGGCATTTGAAGATATATTATGAATTGATTGGACAATGAGAATTCTGATTACCGGCGTTCACGGTTTTGTGGGATCAAATCTGGTTCGGGCTCTGCGAACGGATCATACTATTTATGGGCTTGATATCGTCTCTCCGATAAAAGAGGGTATCTCGTATACTTATTCTTGGGATGACTTGGACAAGGGAATTGTTCCGAACGTCGATGCCATAATCCATCTTGCTGGCAAGGCGCACGATACGAAGAATCAGGCTGCAGCCGAGGTTTATTTCAAGGTGAATACGGGGTTGACACAAAAGATTTACGACTATTTCCTGGAGTCGTCTGCCCAGAAGTTCATCTTCTTCAGCACGGCGAAAGCTGCGGCAGATAAAGTTGAGGACGTGTTGACGGAAGAAGTCGTGCCTGCACCTGTCGGCCCTTATGGTGAGAGCAAAATCAAAGCCGAGGGGTACATCCTCTCACATCCGGACTCGGAGAAGCAAGTGTATATCTTGCGACCTTGCATGATCCATGGGCCGGGGAACAAAGGGAATCTGAATCTTCTTTACAACGTTGTCAAAAAGGGTATTCCCTGGCCGCTGGGCGCCTTTGAGAATCGACGAACGTTCACGAGTATCGACAATCTTTCCTTTGTGATTTCCGGGCTCCTGACGAAAGATGTCCCTTCCGGAATCTACAATATGGGCGATGACGAAGCGCTTTCAACGAATGAGCTGATCGAAGTGATTTGCGAGTCCCTCGGTAAGAAAGCGCACATCTGGAAACTCCCGAAAGGCCTGATGAATGGAGTGGCAAAAGTCGGTGGCTGGTTGCACCTTCCTCTGAATCCGGAAAGGCTTAGGAAGTTGACGGAGAATTACATTTCTTCCAATGCGAAGATTAAGGCGGCATTGGGGATTGGGAGGATGCCCGTAGAGGCGAGAGAGGGGTTAAGGAGATCTTTGGCGGCATTTAAAGAGAATTAATCATGATACCGGTTATCAAGTTTATCACGATTGCGATCATTCTCCTATTGGCAGAATTGGTCTACTTCAGTATCGCAGACCATTTCAATATCATAGACAAACCGAACCAGCGGAGTTCCCACACTCGCATCGTTTTACGCGGAGGGGGCATTATCTTCCTTATAGGAGCCTGGGTTTGGAGCGCTTTCTTCGGATTCCAGTATCCGTGGTTCCTCGTCGCTGTCACCCTGGCTGCAGGCGTGAGCTTTGTCGATGACATCCATTCGTTACCGGATTCGTTGCGGCTGGTTGTTCAGTTCATCGCGATGGGCCTGATGTTCTATCAGTTGGATATGATTCATGCGAACTTGTGGTGGGCGGTGATTCTGGCTCTAATCGTGTGTGTCGGGGCGACGAATATCTACAATTTCATGGATGGCATCAATGGAATCACGGCAGGGTATAGCCTCTCTGTCCTAATTCCTCTCTTGCTGGCAAACGGCCCTTCGGCAGGCTCAGGGACCGAGGAATTTGTGGACCCGTCGCTAATTGTGGTGACGATTCTGTCGGTGCTGGTGTTTAGTTATTTCAACTTCAGGCCGAAAAATAAGGCGAAGTGCTTTGCGGGGGATGTGGGGAGCGTCGGGATTGCGTTCATTCTGTTGTTCATGATTGGCTGTTTGATCATGAAGACGAAGGATATTACCTGGCTGATCTTCTTGATTGTCTACGGCGTGGACGGGTGCTGCACGATTGTGTACCGAATCATGCTGCATGAGCATCTGGGGGAAGCGCCTCGGAAGCATGCTTATCAGTTGATGGCGAATGAGTTGGGGATGAGTCATGTGGTGGTGTCGTTGATTTATATGGCCATTCAGTTGGTGATTTCGCTGGTGATGGTTTATCTGATACCGAACACGGTAGTAGCGCATTGGATTTATCTGATTGCTGTAATCATCGTTCTTGCCGGGGCTTATGTCCTGTTCATGAAGAAGTATTATCATCTGCACGAGGAGTATCTGAAGAGTCTATGATTATTGACAAAGCACTTTTGGACAAGTTAACGGAGGAGGCGAAGGCCTCGCCCCGTCTTCGGATGAACCGGGATCTACGGAATTGCCCGTCCGACCAGTCCCAGCGGATGTTGAATGCGATTGAGCCGGGGTCGGAGTTACCTATACACCGGCATCGGTTTTCATCGGAGACAGTGGTGGTTTTGCGTGGGCATTTGAGGGAAACTTTTTATGATCCGGGGAAGCGTGTTACCGCAGTCTATGATTTGATTGCCGGCAGCGATGTGGTTGCCCTGGATATTCCTTTGGGACAGTGGCATACGGCTGAGGCGTTGGAGAACGGGACGGTGATAATTGAGATGAAGGATGGACCTTATGTGCCCACGGGGCCGGAGGATATAATGCAATAAGTGTTTTAGTCTTGAGCTGATGGATTCCAATCAATCAGTCTTCTTTTCGTTACTTCGTTCAGGCCTCTGGGAACAGCCCGCTCGGTTATCGGAGTGGGGAGACGTGGATTTCAATGCAGTGTACGATTTGGCGGATGGCCAGTCTGTAGTGGGACTCGTGGCTGCCGGATTGGAACAAGTGCAGGATCGGAAAGTGACTAAGCCGCAGGCTTTGCCGTTTTTGAAGAAAGTCTTTGGGTTGGAGAGTAGAAATGCGGAGATGAACCAGTTCATCGCAGGCTTGTTTAGTAAACTAATAGAGGAAGGTATCTATTCACTTTTGGTTAAAGGACAAGGGATTGGCCAATGCTATGAGCGGCCTCAGTGGCGTTCATCTGGTGATGTGGATTTGCTTCTAGATGAAAAGAATTATCAAAAGGCGAAGGCGTTTTTACTTCCTTTAGCTTCTTTGGTGGATCATGAGTATTCCGACCGCATTCATTTGGCTCTAACGATTGATTCTTGGACTGTCGAGTTGCATGGATCCATGAGGAGTAGTCGCTTGGGACGGGTTAATTCTTGTATTGAAGCTGCCCAAGAAGACACTTTTAGAAATGGCCGTGTACGAGTCTGGAAAGATGGCGATACTGATGTCTTTCTTCCAGCAGTTGACAATGATATCATCTTTGTTTTCACGCACATCCTTCAGCATTTCTTTGCCGGAGGAATCGGCCTTCGGCAGATTTGTGACTGGTGTCGGTTGCTTTGGACCTACCGAGATGAGATAGATTGTAGCTTGCTTGGCTCTCGTCTGAAAGGAGTGCGACTGAAGTCGGAATGGGAAGTGTTTGCATCATTGGCGGTGAATTACCTGGGAATGCCAGCAGATGCAATCCCGTTCCACCGCAAGTCCGCCAGTTTGGATCGGAAAGCGGCTCGGCTTATGAATCATATCCTCCGAACGGGTAACTTTGGGCAGAATCGGGATATGAGTTATGTCCAAAAGTACCCTTATCTGATTCGGAAACTGATCTCGTTCTATCGAGTTACTATGGATGCTTTTTATAGGCTTGGAGTGTTTCCAATCGATACTGTGGCCTTCTATTGCCGGTATGTTCTCTCCGGATCCAGAGCTGCCATTAAGGGGGAGTGATGCATGGCTAATGCTTTCTCGATTATCCGCCGCATAGGAGGTTTCCGCTTGTTGGGAGCTTGGTGGAAGCTTGGTATTGGAGGAAAGGTGTTTCGGCATATATGCCGAGGCCTATTGAAGGGGAAATCTATTCGGGATATCTATAATGATACTCAAATTGACGCGGGGAAAGCCATTAAAGAACGATATCGACCTTTAATGTTTTCCAGATTGTCGGCAAATTCGGACGCGAATTTTGAGAGAAAGCGCTCGGATATTGTTTGGATTTGCTGGCTACAGGGGATGGAGAATGCGCCTGCCATAGTTCAAACTTGTTTGGCGTCCTTGAAGCGGAATCTAGTAGGAAAAGATATTCGGGTTGTGGATGATAAGAATCGGTGTCAATATGTCCAGTTTCCAGATTATATCGAAGAGCGCTGGCTGAAAAAGCAGATTCCTCCGGCGCATTTTTCAGACCTTCTCCGCCTGGAACTATTGATTCGATATGGTGGTACCTGGATTGACTCAACGGTCCTTTGTACTGGATCAGATTACCCGAAGGAATTCCTGGATTCAGACTTGTTCTTTTTCCAGTATAAGCGCCAGGCTTCGGCTCCTTTTGTAGGTATATCCAACTGGTTTATAACGGCTTGCAGTAACAATCCTTTGTTGATGACTCTTCGGGATATGCTCTATGCTTATTGGCATGATTTCCAGTCCTTGCCGGAGTATTTCAACTTCCATCTGTTCTTTGGAATGATTGCGGAAGGACGCCCTGACGAAGTGATGGCCATGCCATATGGGTTCAGCCCGGATTGTCATGTGTTGCAAAGGCATTGGGGGGAATCGTTTGACCAGGTTAAATGGGATAAACTGTTAGCGAGAGTGAAGTTCCATAAATTGACGTATCGGAGGGAGGGTGAATTGGCTTCGACTCCTGGGAACTATTATAGCCACGTCATTGAGGAGTTCCGGAAACGATGATGATTATGGTGGCTTTTGGGAGTATTCTGAGTCTTATCAGGTCGGTATTCGCGCATGTTCCCTGGGGGCACTGGGCTGTTATTGGCACTGTGTCATTGGCATTGACAGTAGTCCTTCTAATCCGGAAGAGGTATTCAACTTACAGCGCAATCTGTTTCGGGCTCTCAGTTTTCCTCGGCCTGTTTCTGTTGGATACGGCAGTTGGGATTAGATGGGGCGACGGTGTGAAACATATGACAGGCTTCAGCCTTTCGGCGGAGTACCATCGAATTGTCCTTGGCGGCGTGGCCCGCTGGACAGAGATGTTTGCCAATGTAGCCGTCTTCGTCCCCTTCGGCTTCTTCCTCTCGGAGTTCCTGTCTACGACGAAACGCTTTAGCGCCAGGCGCCAGATTGACCGTGTCGCCCTTGTCGCCTTCGGGTTATCGTTATGTATTGAAACACTCCAGCTGGTCTTCCGCCTGGGCGTGTTCGAGATTACGGATTTGGTGTTGAATACGCTAGGAGGATTTGTTGGATCTTTGATTTCGGTGGGGTTGAGGAAGGTGGTGGGGAGAGAAGTCATTGACATTAACCCCTAATTGAGTGAGTTAGCATGGACTACGAGGTATCGGCAAACAACATCCAGCTCAAGTCGTCCTTCGAGGTAAGCAAGGATGATTTCGAGCGAGAGCTGGCGGCCATTCGGGGACAGCATCCGGATTGCCTTGTATGGAACCGGTCCATCGATTCGCTCAAGCGCGAATGGGCGGCGCATAACGTTTTTCATGCGTTGGGGCTGGTGCGAAAGCAGACTGCGGATACGGATTTGAATTGGCCGCAGCCATGGTTCATCCGTCTTGGCTATGACCTTCTTGGCCGGATTGCGTGGCCGTTTATTAAGTGAAGTCAGTCAATT
>JAEEGL013157978.1_pt1 | contig 19873 bp, 14 predicted proteins | sample 9134231 | NCBI WGS metagenome assembly JAEEGL01 (sample SAMN16246548, study PRJNA631951) | gut metagenome | biome: gut microbiome; feature: rumen; material: fiber-attached | host: Bos | place: Iran: Karaj | collected 2018-10 | reverse complement strand
GAAATTAAAATGCCTATTGATTTTAGAGAAGAACACATTGAACAAGAAGAGGAGAAAAAAGATAATAAGAAGAAATAGGGGAAAGTATGAATGATAATGAGTATATGAGAGATAAAAAGGGTAATTCAAGAAGAATAAGTTATTTACTACTACTTTTATTACTAACTGGGGTATTTTTATCGACTTCAACATATGCTTGGTTTACTACAAATAGGGTGGTATCTGTTGAAATGATTAATGTTAAAGTACAAACTGAAGGTAGTTTGGAAATATCAGCAGATGGTCTTAATTTTAAAGCCGGTATTACTGAAGCTGATATAGTAGGTGCTCATACTGGTGAATATCCTAACAGTGTTAATCAACTTCCGGCTTATATTGAACCAGTATCTACAGTAGGTAATTTAGACAATAATGGATTTATGGAAATATATTATGGGGATATTTCCACTAACGATATTGGTGATTATATTATTGTATCTGAAAAGAGCACTGAAGTTGAAAGTTATGGCGAAGAATCTGATGGTAAATTTGTAGCTTTTGATTTATTTTTAAGAAGCAATGTAGCTAAAGATTTATATTTGAGTAATGAATCTAAAGTTACTTATAATGGTGAATTTAGTACTGGTGTTGAAAATGCTATAAGGCTTGCTTTTGTAGTAGAAGGTAATACTAGATCTGATAGTGCACTTACTACTATTCAAAGCTTAAAGAGTAATAATCGTGATAATGTGTACATTTGGGAGCCTAATTATAATACGCATACACAAACTGGTGTTAGACATGCTCGTGAAGTATATGGCCTTACTATTACTAATAATACTACGGAAAGAGTTTTATACGATGGTATTAAAAGTATTTTTGATGCCAGTGAAAATATAACTTTTGGTATGGCTAATAGTACTAATTATCCTGATTATTTTGAAGCTGTTACACCTAAAATTGTAACTGCTAACGACAATAGTGAATATCAATATTTTATGTATTTGGAAGCAGGCGTAACTAAGGTTAGAGTATATCTTTGGTTAGAGGGACAAGATGTCGATTGTGAAAATGGAGCATCTGTTGGTGACTTATCATTTAGTTTGCAATTTAGTACTAATCCAGCATAGAGAGAAATACTCTCTTTTTTTGTTGCAAATATATACAAAAACTGCAATATATGGTATAATTAAATATAATAGAGTGAGGTGAAAGATTTATGATTTTTATTGAAAAAGTTAAAAATTTTTTAATGAATATTAAAGTTAAATCTTATGCCTTATTTTTATTTGCTTTAGCTATAGTAATAATTCTTTGCACCAATATATTTAAAGATACTTATAGTAGAATTACGGATATTAATAATGAACTACAAAATCTTAGCAGAGTAGAAGGAACTACTGTTTATGTTGATAATAGATTAAGAGATTTATATTATTATAATTCTTTAAATTATACTGAAACTGGTGGTACATTACCAACTGGTGTAGATCAAAATATATATAATAATTCTAATATAGTACAAGTTACTATTACTTATAGTGGAATTGATACTATTAATGGTAATCTAAGAGGCGTTGTATCAACGACAGAAGATTATGATACATATGTGTATTATGGTTGGTATCCTGTTAAAAATGGTAAAGTTACAATTCCACTTATTGATAATCCATTTACAAAAAGGCCTACGGGGAAAGGATTTAATAGTTGGCTTAGTAATGATGTTGGGGTTAGGGTATATTTAGATAGAGATACTTATGAAAGATTTGCTGAAGTAACTCCTACTAGTAACGGGAATGGATATAATGAATTAAACTTATCTTTCTTTGCTAACTGGATAGATGCTAATGAAGGAAATACTTCTGATGGTTGGACAACGGTATTTAATGGTTTTGAAACAGCTGGCTTTCATCAATTACAAACAACTGAAGAAGTTTGTGTTACACCAGAGTTAGCGGATATTGTAATGGATGGATATTATTTACGTCATACTGCTTCTAGAAATACTACTTATAGTGGATATTATGTGCAATATGGTACTATTTATACTGCTAATAATAGAACTTGTAGTAGTTATGGTGGCTGTACATATTATACTATAATAAATGATGGTTCTCATTATACTAATGGTACTACTTACTATCGAAGAAATGATAGTAATACTAATTTTACGTCAGTCAATACGAATTATATTAGAGAACATGCTACGGTTTGCCATGATGAATATTTATATACAAGTACAGATATTATGGCAGGATATTATTCACCTACAAGTGTAGCTAAAAATGATTCAATAGATGGATTATACGATAGTAATGGTAATTTCGTTAGTGGAACATGTAATACTAATGGTGGATGTAATAATTATTACGAATTTTTAAATAAATATGATAGTGATGGTAATATTAATTATTTTGATACTAATAGAACATATTATTATTATATTACGAGAGATTTAAATATAGCTCATTTGAATACTACTAATTTAACATCTAACTGGAGTGGTAGTAAGCCATTTACTTTTACTGGTATATTAGCAAACGGTACACAATCGACAAATAGATGGACTCCTGGTGGTAGTATTACTATATCTGCTGATACGACAATTGAAAATATGATTCTTAATGGTGGTACGGGATATAGTTATTCAGATTTAACAAATACTAGAGTGATAACAGCAGCATATAACAATTTAAAAATGGGCCGTGGATTAAAGAAATATAATAGTAATGTTAATTTTAATGGTGTTGTTGGAGGAAATGCTGGAACTGGTAGTAATGGTAATGATACTAGATATAAAATAATCGTTGAATCTGGTTTCTATAATAATATGTCCTTAACTGAAACAACAAGTAGAGAATATTATGATGATAATTTATATATTCAAGCTGAAATGGTTTATGGAAATGACTTGGATAGAATAACTAAAAACAATGATAACTTAGAAGTTTATTATGAAGCTACTGCTTCTTGGGCAGGAAATATCAGATCTTCTAAAGAAGTTGCTGTAACACAAACGGTTAAAAGTGGTAAATTTGGAACAAGTAAACACGATATATATACGGGTATTTATGTTGGTGGAGTACTTAATGGTACTTATTATACAGCTAGAAGAGTTAATGTTGAAGGGGGCTGGATTTATAACTTAATAGGTGGACCTTTAACACAGACTTCAAGAACTAATGTAAATGATACTTATATATATATGACTGGTGGAGATGTCGATATAATCATTGGTGGTGCTGGAGTAGCGGCTTCTTATGGTCATAGAATTATTTCTGTTACTGGTGGTAATATTAAATATAGCGTTTTAGGTGGATCAAATGGAAATGTAAATAATACTAGTAGTACTAGTGCTACTTTGAATGGATCTAGTTTTATTTATATTGGTGGAAATGCTGTTATTGGCGATGATACACTAACAGGTAATGATACGTCTTTATTTGGCGTAGAATATGGGAATGTATTTGGTAATGGTAATGGAAAAAGTAGTAGCTTAGGAATAGGTTCTAATAGCAATGCTTATATTGTAGTTAATGAAAACTGCACGATTAAAAATGGTGTTTATGGTGGTGGAAATTTTGCTGCTAACGGTGTTAACAGTAGTAGTAATACTGCTGAATCTAAAATCACTATTTTAGGTGGTAATATAAATGGTGATGTTTATGGTGGTGGAAATCAAAATAGAGTAGAAGATTATTCTAAGACTAATAATGTTACTATCAATATGAGTGGTGGTACAGTTGGTGGCAATATATATGGTGGATCTAATATATCCGGTATTGTTACCGGAAGCACTAATATAAATGTTACTGGTGGTACGGTAACTGGTAATGTTTACGGTGGCGGTAAAGGTAATACAACATATGTAAAGCAAAATGCTAATGTTACAATAGGTGAACTTAATACTACTGGTCCAACAATTGGTGGCGTTTATGGTGGTAGTGCTTTAGGTACGGTTAATGCTTATTCAAATCCATCTTCATTATCTTCATATAATACACATGTAGTTGTTAATTCAGGAACAATAACTAATGTCTTTGGTGGTGGACAAGGAGATAATAGTAATACTCCATATGTTTCAGGTAATGCCACTACTGATATTCATGGTGGAACAATTACTAATGTCTTTGGGGGTAATGATTTAAAAGGAACTCCTAATGGTACTGTTACGGTAAATATAAGTGGAGGTAATATAACTAATGCTTATGCTGGTGGCAACCAGACTACGGTAACAGAACCATATATAAACATAACTGGAGGTACAATTACAAAGGCTTTTGGTGGTGGAAATAATGGTGCTGTAACAACTAGCCATATGTCTATAACTGGTGGAACTACTACTAATGCTTTTGGTGGTGGTAATAATGCTGGAGTTACGACGACTAATGTTTCAATAAATGGCGGAACAGTAACTAATGCCTTTGGTGGATCTAATGCTAGTGGTAACGTTACGACAAGTAATGTAACTATTGCCAGTGGCAATGTAACAAATGCTTATGGTGGTAATAATGTCGGTGGTACTACTTCTACTTCTTATGTGACTACTACTGGTGGAACAATTGGTAGTGTTTATGGTGGTGGATATAGTGCTCCTGTTACAACAAGCCATGTTCAAATAAATAATGGAACAGTAACTAATGCTTTTGGTGGAGGTAATAGTGCTGGTGTTACGACTACTGATGTTCGAGTAGCAGGTGGATCAGTAACCAATGTCTTTGGTGGTTCTGACTCTAGTGGTGTTGTTACGACAAGTAATGTTATTATTAGTAACGGAACGGTAACTAATGCCTTTGGTGGTAATAATGTTGGAGGTACAACTGGTACTACTAATGTCACTGTAAATGGTGGAACAGTTACTAGTGTTTATGGTGGCGGTGAACAAACTAGTGTAACTACCATTGCTAATGTAACGATAAATAGCCCAGTAACTAATGTCTTTGGTGGTTCTGATTCAGCTGGAACAGTTGAAGAATCAGTTGTTAATATCAGTTCCACTGGTAATGCTACTAACGTTTATGGTGGTAACAATTTAGGTGGGACAACGGATGTTACTAATGTAACAGTAAATGGAACGGCTACTAATGTCTATGGTGGTGGTGAGCAAACTAGTGTTACTGATACAGCTAATGTCAATATAAATGGAACTGCTACTAACGTTTTTGGTGGATCTGATTCAGCTGGTACAGTAGCAGCAGCTATTGTTAATATTAATAATGGTGGAACGACTACTACTATTTATGGTGGCAATAATTTAGGTGGTACAACGACAACTGCTGATGTAAATATTAATACTGGTGGAACAGCTACTACTGTTTATGGTGGTGGACTTAAAGCTGTTACTGGTACTACTGATGTAATGGTAAATGGAACTGTTGGTAATGTTTATGGCGGTGGTAATGAAGGTAATGTAACTGGTAATACTACTGTTCTAGTAAGCGGTGCTACAATTAATCATAATGTTTATGGTGGCGGAAATGCTGCTAGCGTTTTAGGTAGTACAAATGTTACCGTAACTAATAGTTCAGTTACTGATAATGTCTTTGGTGGTGGTAATAATGGTATGGTTATCCAAAATGCCACTACAACACTTACTAATGCAAATATAACAAAAAGTGCTTTTGCTGGAGGAAATGGTTCAACAGCAATTGTTCTTGGTAATAATAAAATAAATGTTCAGGGTACAACAACTGTTGGTGAACATGTCTTCGGTGGTGGAAATGCTGCTGCTACTGGATGTGAAAATGATATTAAAAATATTAATAATGAAGTTATTCAGGCTTGTACAAATCCTAATTCTTCAACTAGTATAGTTAATATAGCGGGTGCTACAATAGGTGGAAATGTTTATGGCGGAGCTAATACCTCAGTTGTTTATGGTGAAACTTATGTTAATATTGGCACGAATACTGTTACTGATAATTTAACGGCAGGTAATATTGCTATTACTGGAACGGTATTCGGTGGTGGTGAAGCTAATGCTTCTGGTAGTGAAGAATATGACTTTAACTTTATAAGTGTTACGGAAGGTATTAATATTAAAATTGATGGAAGTAATCACACGTCATTTAATATTTCTGGTTCTATATTTGGTAGTGGTAATGCTTCATCTTCTGGTGGATATAGTTATATTGATATTAAAAATTATGGAACATTTAGTAATCCTAAAAGAAATGTTTCTATTCAGAGAACGGATGTTGTAACTATTGATAATTCAGCAATAGTGTTATCTGGTGCTAAAGATAGAACAAATAAATATAAAAATGAGTTATTTACATTTAGTAGAATTGGTCATTTAAAACTTAAAAATGGTTCATCATTATTCCTAGAAAAGGGTGCTAACTTACTTGAAAGTTTTTCTAGTTTAGTTGATGTTAATAATGTTGAACAAAAGGCTACTGTTCAAATTAATGATAATACTGGTGCAGTAACCAAAAATGTCGATAATCGTGTTTATATGTTTGAAGGAAGGAACTTAAATATATCTGATGATGAGTCATTAGGAACATTTGGTGATGTCAATGGAATGTCTTTCTTTGGAATGTATAAGATAGATAGAAATGGTAATGTCGCAACTGGCTTATATTCTAATCAATACAATAATGGTGATAATGTAACTGGTTCTGAATTATATTACTTTTCTAGTGGTAGTTATGTTGTTGGTAAACACAAGAGTGCGCATAATATATATGTCGATGGCTTTTATAGTAATTTCCCTAACGAAGAGGGAACGGGTATTGATGTAAAATATATTGAGCCAACTCCTAGTGATGCTACTTATTATAGATGGGTAATAGGTGAGACTGTTGAAACACTTGAAGTTAATATAACGGCTTCAAAATATGCAACTCTTGGTACAAAAGAATTACAGCTTATGGATTATTATCATCCTAATACGGAAATATATGTTCTTGGTGTAAACTATGATTATTTAGCTAGTGATGTTAATCTTTTACTTAGTGAGAATATACCGAGATATGCTTCTGATGTTAATGACGCTAATACAAACTTTGGTTTAGGAATGAAAACAGGTACTATTGGTTGGATAACAAGAGGTGAAACAGAGTTTTCAACACAATCTCCAGACATATCTGGAACTACTTATTATAAAGCTGAAAACTCTAATGCTATTCCAAGTTTTATGTTCTATTTATACCATTCTAAAAATATATCTGTGACAAGAAGTTTGGGTACGGCGACAATATCTTTAATGGTAGTAACTCCTATTAATGATTTAAGTAATAGAATTCAAAGAATTAATATAGAAGTTAATATGGATTCGGCATTCTTCGAAGGTAATAATTATGAAGGAACTATTGCTCCTGGTGCGCAATATGAAATGTTTGCTAATGCCAATGTTAATATAACTTCTAAGAGTACATTTAGTACATATTTCAGTTTGTATTCGTCAAGTGCTAATACTATTTATCAGGCAGGTTATAAAAGAAATTTAGTTTCTACTTTTGCTTATCCTGTTAATACTAAAATAACAATGATTGACTTTGCTAATAGTGGTAGTCCAGAATACTATTACTATATTGTTGATCAAGCTAAATATAATAGTTCACTTACAGATTTAGCTAATGATAATGAGGTTAGTTATCCACTTTCTAACTTTATTAGAATGGGTAGTTCAAGTACTACTAACACTTATAATGATGCTGTTGCCAATAGTAATTATTACGATAGTACACTTCATAAGGCTGAAGAAGAATTTATATTTATTGTCGATTTAAAAGATACTGGTTTAAATACAGATGCTTTGAATAAAACATTATTACTTGAACTTAGAGATACTAATAATAGTACTGTTATTCCGGTATTGGATGTAGCGCAACAGAAAATGTTTTATAATTTATATGGTAATAAAGAAGCTAATATAAATTCAACAGCAACGTTATCTAATCCAACTTTATATATTGGTCAGAGTGTTGATTTAAATGTTATAACAAGCTTTTCACAGCAGACTTTAGGCAATGTAACTATTATTGATACTAATTTCTATGAAAAGAAACTTGGTATAAAATTATCATTATATAATAGTGACGATGAACTTGTTAATGGCGCTGGTCTTCTTGGTACAGCATTTGTGTATAATGGTGTTCGTTATTATCCTAGACAGGATGGTACTGTAAGATTTAATATTGCTGAATCAGTAGCGAATGTATCTAGTAGAATTACTATTAATGCTGAAAAGAGTAATATTACAAGTGGTGAATATACACTAGTTATTGATACATTTGGTTCGGCTGATGGTATATATTATGGTATTGAAAGAACGAGTACTATTGAACAACCTATTACCATTGTTAATGAGTTATATGGTCTTGATGCCAACTCTTCTGATGATGATGTAATAGTGGATCAGATAACAGGCTTTTCACAAGATGGTAATAATAATTTGACTTATCAAATTGATTATTCGTCTGGTTTAAGAAATCCAAGTATTAGAATATCTTTATATCGTCGAACTTATACTGATGTATATAATTATACATATTCTTTAGTGGATATTATGGACTATGTTTCTAATGAATTAGAAGCAACAACGGAAGAAAAAGTATATGTCTTAAGGAGTTTGCCTCCGGCTAGATTCCAACATGTATTATATATGAAAGATAATTTGATAACGGGTACTTATCAAGTCAGATTTAGTTTATATGATGGTAATAATTATGTCGGTCATATAAATAAATATATTATTATAGAATAGAGTCACTAGTCTAGTGACTCTAGACTAAATAATAATTATATGCTAAAATGAAATAGAAAGATGGTGAACATATGAGTGAGGAACTAACTAAATTAAGTGATTTGGAATTATTAGAATTATATAATGAAGAAAAGAATTTTACGGAGTACTTAGAGAAGTTAGAAGAACAAGCTTTAAAAGATATGGGTGATGAAAATGAATAAAGAAATATATGTTGCCCAGACTAATGAAATTAAAGAAGTTCTAACAAATATGCCACAAAATAATAAAGGTAATAAGCAAAAATATATTTCTTATATTAAAGAACAATTAACTAAATATAATCAGATGAAAAATACTTTAGTAGAGGAAATTAAAGTAAGAAATATTAATTTAATTGAAAAAGAAAAGAAATATATTATTGATTATACAAAAAGCAAAGAAGAGAAAGAAAAATTATTTAATCAATTAATGATTCTTAATGAAAGAAATACACCATATGAAAAGATTGGTTTAGATAGAATAATATTTAATATTAATAGATACTATGAAGGTAATTTAGAAGTATTAAATGAAGAAATAGCGAAAGCTATTAATTGCTTTAAAGAAGTTGGCGTTAATCTTACAAGTAATGATTTCTGGTATAGTAGATATTTGAATCAATATATGAAATTATTATTAAATAATGCTCAAAGTGATGAAGTGAAACAAAAATTAAATGAAATATATTGGAAGGCTCCTAATATAATTAATCAAGTTGCTATGAATTTTAATAATTTATATTTTAAATATGAAAAGTATTTTAATGAATATTATAAGAATAAGATAGAAGAAATATTATCTATTAATTCTAAAGAAAAACTATTAGTTAATTATAATGGTTTAGTTGATAGTATAGGTAGGGAAGATTATTCTATTTATACGATTAGTAAGAGATTTATAAGTGGAGAAGATAGTGTTAAAGATTTTTCTTTAGATAAATGTAATTCTTATTTAGATACTTTTGGTATTTCAGATTTTAATAACGAAAATTTGATTAAACTTAATGATACTTTATATGAATATAGTATGTATCAAAAATATAAATTTTTAATTGATAGTTTTATTACTATATATAAGGAAAAGGATAAAAATAAAAATGTATATAAAAATCTTCGAAAAGAAATTGGAAAAGATGAAAGTAAAATTAAAAAAATAAATAAAAAGATTGAATTTCAAGAAAAATGGTCGAAGAATAGGGATAAAATAGAAATGCTTGAAATTGATTTAAATACTTTGATGGCTTCTTTGAAAGATAAATATACGGATTTACAAATACAAAAAATTAATGAATTAATATCGGGACTAACTAATAGTTTAAGTTATTATGATATTCTTAAGATTATTTCTTCTAATTATATATATTTAAGAAAAGAACTTACTTCTAACAACGAAGGTATTACGGATAATGAAATTAATGATATTCAGTTAGAATTATCTAGATTCTTATTATCTAATAGACTTACCATTCTTGATAATGTAAAAGTTCTTGATGAGGGTAGTATACCTAATACTATTAGTAATATGTATAGATTACTTAATATAAAAATAGAAGAAAGTGAAATAGAAAGTAATACAGATAATTATATAGAATTACTTAGAAAAATAAGAATTATTAAGGAAATAAATAGTAGTGATATTACTTATGATGAATTATTATTTCAAGTGGATTCACAAGGTATAATTAATGGTTAAAAAAATAATTGCGTATAATAATAATTTATGTTATACTTAGAATAGAGAGGTGTAGATGATGAAAGGATTTTTAAAAGTTATTGGTATAGTATTACTAGTACCATATATTATTGTTGCGATAGTTATTACTATCTTCTTGCTTAATTACAATCAATACGGGGTTACGGAGTTAGGAGATAAAACTTTAATTATTGTTAAAGATGATGCTTTGCTTCCTAATTATAAGAAAGGTGATTTGCTAGTGGTTACAAGAGTTCCTGATGCGCAAATCAATGTTAATGATTATATATTCTTCTATGAACAAAGTAGAGAAAAGAAAACTGTAATTATTAATTTAGGAAGAGTAATAAGCAAGAGAGAAGTTAATAGTACTGAGACGACATATAGACTAGAAGGTGATGTTGATTATTCTAGTGAGTTCGTTATCGGAAATACTAATAATGTAAAAGTATATGGTTCTCTTGGTAGCGTTGTTGGTGCTTTAGAATCTAGATGGGTTTTCTTACTATTTATAATCGTACCAATATTATTTATTTTCTTATATGAATTATATGAATTTGTTTTAGAAGTTAAAAGAAATATGAAAGAGGCATAATTGTCATAATGAAAAAGCAAAATGTATATACGATTATTTTTGCTGTTTCAATAGTTATATCTATTGTTATAATAGCATTTTATACATATGCTCTTTTTGAGACTAATAAGCCTGTTCCGATATCTAGTGATTTAGCTAAATGGAATATAAAAGTTAATGATACAATGGTTACTGATAATGTTTCTAACCAAAATACTTTTTCAATTGGAAGTATTGATTGGCAGAGTGGTGGTCATGTTAGACCTGGTAAAGCTGCTCCTGGCAGTACTGGTAGTTTTGAAATTGAAATTGATCCAACAGATACTCAAGTATCATTTGTTTATATGATACAAGTTGATTTAACAGGTTTAGATAATGATCAATTTGTGGTTAGCTCTGTTACTGAGACTAATGGTAATGAGTTTATTAGAATTGGTGAAAATACTTATGTTGGTATTGCCCGTTTGGCAGATAATGTTCAAGGCCAAAAATATAATGTTTTAATTAATTTAACTTGGTATAATGATGATAATAATAATGATGCTGACTATGAACTTGGCAGTAGAGCTGATGCAGGAGTAAATGTTCCAGTAGAAATTCAATTAATGCAATATATAGGAACAGAAACATTTATTCCATATCAAGAGGGACCACAATGAGAAGAGATAGGTTAATTATTATAATATTATTGATTGTTATTGTTATAACTATTGGTGTTTTTTTGGTTATGTCAATAACTTTTTCTAAATATCAAACGAATATTACTGGTAATGTAGCTTCTAATATCGCATTTTATTTAACTAAAGCTGATTATCAAGTTCAACAAATTAAGCTTACAACGGTAAAGCCTAGAGAAGATCCATACGTTTATACTTTTTCTGTTAGTAATAGGGATGGAAATAAGGTAAGTGATGTAGATATTAGTTATATACTAAAGATTGTCACTACAACTAATTTACCACTTGAATATGAATTATACATGAATGAGAGTTATACCTCAAATTCTGCGACTAATTTAGTAAGTAGTAGTAATACTGTAGTGGCTGCTGATGAATATGGTACTTATTTTAAGACCATTACGATGCCTGGGGAGGATTTACTTTATGCTACACCTAAAACGAATAACTATACTTTGCTGATATACTATAATGAAGATGAAACTAATGCTAAATATCAAGATACCGTTGAAAGTATAAAATTGATAATTGGTTCTCAGCAAATTATTGAATAAAAAGTGTAAAAAAATAATCAAAAGTAATTGCAATAATATAAAATATGTGGTATATTTAAATTACGATATATAGTGGTTTATCGTAGGTATAAAGGAGTTTTTATGGAAAATGTAGAAAATAGAGATTTTAATCAAGTTCAACCTAATGTTCAACCAACTGTTGAACATCAAGAACCAAAAACAAAAAGAGGTAAAAAGAAATTATTTTTATTGCTACTTTTATTAGTAATGACTGCTGTTATGTTGACAACTTCAACATATGCATGGTTTACTTCTAATAGAACAGTAACAGTAGAAGATATTAATGTTAACGTTGCAGTTAGTACAGGTATTCAAATATCTGTTGATGGTATTAACTGGAAGACAATTATTACTAATGCTGACTTAGCTAATGCACATAGTACTTATAGTGCTGCTACTAACCAGATACCTAGTACATTAAGACCGGTATCAACAACAGCAGCAACACTTAATTCAAATGGATATTTAAGTATGTGGCTTGGAACTGTTTCTTCAAGTGAAAATGCATCTACTTTAGGACAATACATTTTATCTACTCAAGATGTTAGTACAGTTGTAGATAACAGTGTTTCTAATCCTGCTGCTAACCAAGGTACAAATGGTGCATTTGTAATGTTTGATTTGTTTGTAAGATTGGATGATACTTCTAATACAAGTAATCAAATGTTATACTTAACAAATGGTTCAAATGTTATAGCAACTGCTCAAAGTACAGATTTAGGAACACAATATTCTTCTAGAGTGGCATTTATTAAAGAAAATCATATTGCCAATGGTTCTGCAACTGCTGATATTCAAGCTTTAAAAACTACTGATGCTAATAATGTATATATTTGGGAACCAAATTATAATTCACATAATTCTACTGGTTTAGCTAATGCATTATCTTATTATAATAGCGCAAATAGTGGTGCACAATATGATAAAGCTACTAGTCAATCATTTACTGGTCCAATTCCATATCAAGGTGTTCAAGCAGCAGTTGCTGTAAATGATAACGTATTATTAAGTAAAGCAAATGAAACTGATTATGCTACTGCATTCCCATCAGCTACAACTAATGCATTTGATGAAGTTACTTCTGATATTTATACTGCAAGTAACTGGAATACAGGAACTGATTTTGAAGAATTGTTCGAATTAACTCAAAACTATATTACAAAGATAAGAGTATACTTCTGGATTGAAGGACAAGATATAGATTGTGAAAACAATGCATCAGGTGGTTTAATTACTCTTAAATTACAATTTAGTTTGAATGATGGAACTGAATAATAAATAATAAGTTGATACGAAAGTATCAACTTTTTTTGTTTAAAAATTATTTTTGTTTTGATGGGAATGTGATATAATTTTTTTGAGGTGCAATTATGATTCATAATATGAGATTAGTAGATTTTGCTTTTAAGGCTATTAAAAATGGTGAAAAGGATATTGAAGTAAGACTAAATGATGAAAAAAGAAGGTTAATTAATATAGGTGATACTATTATATTTACTAATATTGATACCGGAGAAATAATTAAAGTTGAGGTTATGAATTTATATAAGTTTAATACTTTTAAAGAATTATTTGATTATTTTGATCATAAAAGACTTGGATTGAGTGATTCTGATACATATGATATTATGAATGATTTCTATACAGAAGAGGAGCAAAAAAGGTACGGTGCACTGGGCATAGAAGTTTCTTTTTAATGAAAATGTTAATTGTAGTTGCTAAATTTCCAATGTTAATTGGTGGTGCGCAACTACTAAAAATGATATAATTTGCTTGTGAGGTGAAAAATGAAAATAAGTGAAAAAATATATTTATTTAGAAAGGAACATAATTTATCGCAAGAAGAACTTGCTAATAAGTTAAATGTTTCGAGGCAAACTGTTTCTAAGTGGGAAACTGGGGAAAGCTCTCCAGATATTGATAAGATTGTTCCACTATGTCAAATATTTGGTATTACAACAGATGAATTACTAACTGGTAAAAAAAATATTGTTGAAGCTAAAGCAGATAATGTTAAATCTAAATTTGCGAGGAATATAGCTATAGCAATAGTAATATATATTATGTCTTTAGTAGTAATAATACTTTGTGCCGCGCAGTTTAATGAACCAATTATTGGGGTATCTATTTTCTTTTGTTTAATAGCTATAGCTACTGGATTACTTGTTTATAATGGTATATATTATAAAAGAGAATCTACTGAGGAAAAATCTATTAAGAGAGTTACTTTAATTAAACAAATAACAGGTATTGTTGATATCATAGGATTAATTATTTATTTAATTGTATCATTTATGACGCATGCTTGGCATATTACTTGGATTATATTTATTATATTTGGATTAATAAATATGATAATTAAATTGATATTTAATTTAAAGAGTGATTCTTGTGAGGTGGAAGAATAATGGAAAAAACTATTAATATATTAAAAATTATTTTATTAAGTATATTAATTATTATTTTAGTTGGAATATTATTATTATTTACTAATAAAAGTTTTAATTTTGATTTTGATGAAAAAGCAACTTTGGTATATGATAAAAATATTGAAGAAGAATTTAATAAGATAGATATTTATTCTAAAAGTTTAGATTTTAAATTTGTTAAAGCTACTGATAGCAATGTTAATGTAAAAGTATATGATAATGAGGAAAATGATGTAACTGTTAATGTTGAAGATGGTATTTTAAAAATTGTTTCTGATAATGATATTAAATTATGTCTATTTTGTTTTAATATAAGAAAAGAAGTAATAATAACTTTACCAGAAGAAGAGTATGATTTGATTATTAAAACAGATTCAGGTGATATTACATCAAATATTGATTTTAATGAAGTAGTTATAAATTCTACTAGTGGTGACGTTAGATTTAATAATATTAAAGAAGCTAACATAAAGGTAACGAGTGGAGATATTAGTATTAATGATGTAGATAATCTTAAAATTAAATCTACTAGTGGTGATATTGAAATTAATAATGTTAATAAATATTTAGATATTGAAGCAACGTCTGGTGATATTGATATTAGTAATTTGGAATTAATAATGAATTCTCGTATTAAGGTAATAAGTGGAGATGTTAGTATATTTAATGGTTCAAATGACATTTATTATAATGCTAAAACTTCTAGTGGAGATGTTAATATAAATAGTAATAATAGACATGCTGATGTTGAATTAACAATTAATATAACATCTGGTGATGTTACTGTAAAGAATGATTAGGGCTTAGGCTCTTTTCTTTTTTTCTATTATTTGGTATAATGCTAGTAGGAGGGATAATGATGAAGAAATATATTTCTGAATTTGTTGGGACACTTGTTCTTGTGTTAGTAGCATGCGGTGTAGCTGTTGTTACTAATGCTAATGTTGTTGCTACTTCTTTAGCTTTTGGTTTAGTAATAGTAGCAATGGCATATTCTATTGGCAATGTATCTGGTTGTCATATTAATCCAGCTGTTTCATTTGCAATGTTAATGACTAAGAAAATGTCATTAAAAGAATTTGCTTGTTATGTAGTAGCTCAAGTAGCTGGTGCATTTGCTGGATCTGCTATTCTAGGGGTGCTTCTTGGAAGTTTTAAAGTACTAGGAGCTAATTCTTATGGATTAGATGGACAGCTTGCTACTAATGTATGGATTGCTTTATTAGTAGAGGTAATACTTACATTTATCTTTATTATAGCTATTTTAGGTGTAACTTCTAAGAAAGAAAATACTGAAGTATCTGGCATTGTTATTGGTTTTACTTTAGTTCTAGTTCATCTAATTGGTATTTCATTTACAGGTACGAGTGTAAACCCAGCTAGGAGCTTAGCTCCAGCTATTTTGCAAGGTGGAACAGCTATGAAAGAAGTTTGGGTATTCATAGTGGCACCTCTTGTTGGATCTTTACTTGCTAGTTTGTTCTATCGCTTTGTTTTAAAAGATAGTAGGAAATAATATTTAGAAAGACAATAGTCTTTCTTTTTTTTCGGTCTTTTGTTTGTTAATACAAGTGTTGCAAGTTTTGACTATTATTAATTATAAAATAAGAAAATGCTTATTTTTAAATAAAAATTATTAAAAAATTAGTTGACTTTAATTTTTGTATACCTTATACTTTCTCTGCAATTGCAAATATTTAAAAAAAATTAATTTTTTGAGGAGGTTTTTATTGAGAAAAATTGTAATTCTTATTTACTTGTTTCTATTATTATTACCATTTTATGTTAAAGCTAGCACAGTAAATTTGGTAAAAAATAGATTTAATAATATGTATACTTATTATTATGATCGTAATTATGGTAGAACAAGATATCTTGAAACTGAAAAGTATTCATTTAATGGCAGAATGGCTTTTTGCCTGCAGATAGGAACTGATATTACCACTGTTAATTATAATTATTTTGATAATTTTGATAATATCGATATTAATGAAGATGATTTAGATTTTATAAAGAAAGTAAGTTATTATGGGTATGATTATCCTAATCATAATACGGATAGATTTTATTTAGCTACTCAAAATATGATTTGGACTAGACTTATTAGAACTAATATTAAGTTTACTAATGGATTTGATCCAGATAATTTTCTTAATATTGATAATGAAGTGGAAGAAATATATTCATTAATTAGGATGCATGATATAAAACCCAGTTTTGATGGTGCTGTTATTGATCATTTATTGGGACATGAACTTGTAATAGTAGATGATAATGATGTTTTGGAAATGTATGATACTACTCAAAATGGTGTTGAAATTAATGGTAATGAATTAATTATTGATGGTTCTTTTGATGAAGATGAAATAATTTTAAATAGAAAAGGTCATAGTAATAATACTTTTTTATTATATACAAGTGGTAATTCTCAAAAGATGATGTCAGCGGGTAATATCGAGTCACTTAGCAGTTCTTTAAAAGTTAATGTTATAAAAGGAACTTTAATTATTAATAAATATGATTCAAAAAATAATAGTAGTATTCCTACTGGTGAAGCAACTTTAAGTGGAGCTATTTATGGTGTGTATGATGAAAATGATAATTTAGTTGATGAATTTATTACTGGTGTAAGTGATAAAATATCTAATTTAAATATTGGTAAATATTATATTAAAGAGATTGTTCCTAGTGTTGGTTATAATTTAGATAATAATGTATATGAATTTGAAATAACTGAAGATAATCTCGATATTGTATTAAATGTCTATGAAGATGTTATTGAAAGAAAAGTTGAATTATTTAAAACTTTTGCTAGTGACTCAACAGGAATTATGATTCCAGAAGAGAATATTACATTTGAAATTTATGATAATAATAATTTGTTAGTGGATACTATTACTACTGATTCTAATGGATATGCTAGTATTATTCTTCCATATGGGACATATTCTTTTAGACAAATTAATGTTACAGAAGGTTATTATAAAGTAGATAATTTTAATGTTTTTATTGATACAAATGATAATAGACCAATATATAAACTTATATCAGATAGTGAAATTAAAGCTAAAATAAGAGTTATAAAGATGGATAATAATGGCCGTAATGTCTTTAATGGTGATATTAAATTTAGAATATTCAGTGTTAAAGATAATGATTTTATTACTTTTAAAGTTACATATCCAGAAATTAATTATATTAGTGATATTTCTATTAGTGATAATGGTACTTTTGTTACACCCGAGTATTTACCTTTTGGTGAGTATATTTTATATGAAGTTGATCAAAGAATGCCTAATTATTTATATAATTCTGAAGGTGTAAAGTTTACAATTGATAATAATTCTAATTTTATTAATGATAATGGTGAAATTATATTAGAAGTTCCTTTTTATAATAAAATGGTAAAGGGAGAGATTATTATTAATAAATATGGTGAAGATATTGTTTATGATAATAAATCATATTATTATAAAGAAATATTTTTAAATAATGCTATGTTTGATTTATATGCTAAAGATGATATTTATGAGAACAAAGTTCTTATTTATGAAAAAGATACTTTGATAAGCGAATGTATATCTGACGATGGTGGAATTTGTTTATTTGATGATTTACCTTTAGGTAACTATTATATTAAGGAAATTAAAAGTAGTAATGATAATATGATAGATGATTCTATTTATGATATTAAATTAGAATATAAAGATCAATATACTAGTAAAGTTATATATGAGACTGATATATATAATTATTTGCAAAAAGGTATCTTAATTATTAATAAATATGATTCTAAAAATAATAAAAAACTTGCTAATACTTTAATTTAAATTCGTGATAGTAATGATATAGTTGTATATAATGGTTATACTGATGATAATGGTCAAATTGTTATTGATGATTTATTATATGGTGATTATTATTTATCGGAGATAGAAGCTAGTAGTGGATACAGAATACTTGAAGATAATATATATTTTACTTTAGATAGCGATAAACTTGTTATAGATGTATACAATGATATAGTAAATGTTCCAAATACTGGAATGGGTATTGGCTTAATAAATCTTTTGATTTTATTGGCTTTTGTGTTTTTCATCGTGTTTATTTATATTTTTTGGAATATTAGAAGATTAAAGTTATTATTTATATTTTTAAGTATTATCTGTATATTATATTTGGGCAATTATTTTTATAAAGTCATTGATGGTAATAAAAAAAATGATTTGGCTATTAGTGATTTTTTAAATAATAAAATAAATTATAATTATGATGAAAAATATCGTTATAAAGCTATTATTGAAATTCCTTCTATTGACTTGAAAAGAGGAATTGTTGATATAAATAATAGATATAATGATGTTAAATATAATATAGAACTTATTCGCGATAATGAGAATAGCATTGTATTAGCAGCTCATAATGGAAATTATTATAATTCATATTTTGATAATTTAAAGGATATGGAACTTAGTGATCACATTAAATATTATTATGATAATAAAATATACGATTATATTTTTAGTGAGAAATATATTGTTAAAAAAGATGGGGAAGCTTTGATTTACTGTCCTGAAAATAGGAAATGTATTCATTTAATTACATGCCTTAACGGTAATGAAGATGCTCAAATTATTTATGTTGGTTATTTAGATAATGTATTAAATAGAGAGTAGCAAAGCACTCTCTTTTTCCTTGCTTTTTTATATGTATCGTGTTAAAATTATTTATAGATAGGAAGGTGTATGGTGATAAATAATAAAGTAAATAAGATTAAAATCACCAATAATGCTAGTTATTGTATTATAGATGGGACTATTTACGTATTTTTAAAAAATATTAGTGATTTTATGACTATTTGTAAAAAAGTTTATTTGGTTATGGAAGATAATAATCTTGCATATGTTAATATATCAATGGCTAATCTAGAAAAAGACAAAAGTTTTTTCTTGGATTTGGGGTTCACTTTATCTTATTTTGATGTTAAAAAATTGAATATATTATATCGTGGTTATAAGAATAAAAATTTATATAAGTGCTATGGTTTTATGACAAAAAAAGATTTTGGAAATGTTATTAATGGTAATGAGACTGAAAAGAAGGATTTTAAAAAAGTAATTAAATCTGATGATGGCTTTGTGTTTAATATTTCATTACTTTTAGGTGGAATTGCACTTCTTTGCTTTTTTTGTGTATATGGTGCTATTTCTTTG
>JAEEGL013045629.1_pt1 | contig 19873 bp, 20 predicted proteins | sample 9134231 | NCBI WGS metagenome assembly JAEEGL01 (sample SAMN16246548, study PRJNA631951) | gut metagenome | biome: gut microbiome; feature: rumen; material: fiber-attached | host: Bos | place: Iran: Karaj | collected 2018-10 | reverse complement strand
CTATGTAGATAATTCACAATTTAATTTAAAAGATAATTATAGACTAGATTATTTTTTATCAAAAAGAATATAAAAAAATACAAATTAATTATATAACTTGTATTTTCTCTGTAAATTTTCCAACATTTACTTTACTTCATCGTGTATATTGATTATTCCTCTTTTTTTTTCGAATGATATAGTAGGAGGTGAATGTATATGAATCATAAGATATTACTATTTTGGAGTATTGGTAAAAAAGTATATGAGGAACAAAATACTTGTGAAAATGTTTTTAAAAAATATTCGGATTATTGTTCTTACTATTATGGAAATAGTCTTTTGTTTATGAGAGAAAATATTCATTTAATGAAAAGATTTTATATGAATTTTCCTATTTATTATAAAGAGATGGATTCTATTAACTGGGAACAATATCAATTATTACTTATGATTAAAAATAAAAAAGAAAGATTTTTTTATTATGCTCTTTCTTTATTTCTTTCCATTAATTATTTTGAATTGTTGGAATTAATTCAAAATAATTATTATCTAGTTATCTGTAATTTTTAGTATAATTAAATCTATTATTTTTAGTGTATTGTAAGGCTTTTTTCTTTGCTGGAGTTAAGGATTCTGTTCTAGGAAATGTTTTGTCTTCTAATCTTGGGTGTTCAAATTGATCGTAAAAATCAGATGGTTTTAATTTTTTTCGTATTTCAGGATCTTTTTCTCTGTGTATACTTATCCCTGGTATTGTTGTTCTACAATCTTCTTTGACATAATAATAGCCGCCTTTTAAAAGATCTCTGATATCTTCTACTGCTGGGCTTACTACTATTTTTGGAACTATTTTTTCTTGGCCAAAAATATTTTTCTTGGCTGTTTTTACTAATTTTATTCCTTGATATCTAGTATGTTCAATTACTACCACTTCAGTATTTCGGGGGTCATTGGGGTCAGTAGTATAATCTATTTTTATATTGTAATCGTAATCTTCTACTATTATTATGGGATCAGATATTAGTATTGGTATTACTAATTGTTCTTTTTCTAAATATTCTCTTTTAAAGAATAAAGTATCTTCTCTATTTCTATACATCATGTCATATAAGTATGGCCAATTTTCTTCACTTATTTCAAAATAGCCACCCTCGGTGTCAAGTGCATCAAAAAAAATAAGATCTTCTTCTGGTACTATATATACTTCATCTGAACGTATATAATCTCCATATGTTGGTGTTTCACATGCAAGATATTTAGAAATTGTTACTTTACCATCATCTACACCATCTATATCTATTTCAGCATCAACTTCTTTTGTATAACGATGGACATGAGGTTCACCCTTGTATGGACAATCATTTTTTTTCCCACAACCTGTTAATATTATAGGTACTAGGCCTAAAGCTGCTAATGCTATTCTATTTATTTTTATTTTTTTCATATTTATTCCTCTCGTTTGTATTATATTCTTTCCAATACTATGATTATTTGTTATTGTTTTATGTTTAATTATAATAATTATGTCTAATACTTTTTCTAAATTGTAAGGCTTTTTTATCTGAAGCGGTTAATCTATTATTTTGCTTTGCTAAAGTACTAGGATTTTGGTTATTTGTAGAGTTGTTTGTTCTTGAAACTTTATTTAATTTTAAACTTTTATTTGATAGGTCTGGCTGTTCAAATGTATTATATTTTGGATTATTTATAAGTGATCTGGATAGTTCTTCTTTAGGTAATCTATAATATTTATATACTTTTTCTATTCCATGTACACTATTTCCATTTATTACCACATAATCTTCAGTTGAATAGGGATATTCATCTTTTATTTTTCTTATATCAGCTACTAAATCACTAGCTTCGACTGTGAGTTTTACTTTGCCTTTTTTATTATATTTTTTTACAATTTTAAATCCTCTATGTAGATATTGTCCAATGCGAAATTCACCAGTATTGTATTCGTAATATGGGTCGCTTGTCCAATCTTCATATACATTTAAATGAAATTTCCAATCCCAACCAATTTCAATTTCTTCATGATAATAATAAAATTCTAATGTATTACCTTCATTTCTTTTCATTCTGTCATATTCATATGGCCAGTTTTTTTCTATTTCGAACATATTACCTGTAAGACTATAATAACTTTTGTCTTTTTTGTTAATTTCAATAAGATCTTCTTTTCTGGAATAGCCATTTACTTTTAGGGCTTCACTCATTAAGTATTTTTCTATTTTTAATTGATTGCCATCTATTCCTTTGGCATCAAAATATTTGACATATAAATGTACATGATCGTTTGGATATTTACAATCGGCTGTCTTTTCACAACTAGTTAGTACTAGTGGTAGTGTTAAAAATAATAATGTTTTTTTGGCATTCCCTAATTCTATTTTAATCATAAAAAATTCCTCTGTTTCTTTGTTAATGACGTATTATAACAGATTTAAAAAAAATGTCAAACTTGACATTTTATACTGTTTAAATGTATTTTTCTTCTACCTAAAAAATATTGAGAATAGACATTTTTTTCTTTTTTTTCGAATAATATAATAGGAGGTGGTTTTAATAAAACATAAAATTGAATTATTTTGGAATATTGGTAAAAGAGTATATGAAGAACAAAATACTTGTGAAAATATTTTTAAAAAGTATTCTGATTACTGTTCTTACTATTATGGAAATAGTCTTTTGTTTACGAGAGAAAATATTCATTTAATGAAAAGATTTTATATGAATTTTCCTATTTATTATAAAGAAATGAATAAGATTAGTTGGAGTCAATATAAATTATTACTTATAATTACAAATAAAAAAGAGCGATTTTTTTATTATGCTCTTTCATTATTTCTTTCAATTAATTATTTTGAATTATTAGAATTGATTCAAAATAACTATTACTTTATTATCTGTAAGATCTAGTTTTAAATGTATGTCAAACTTGACATTTTATAATACTTTTGTTAGGATATTTGCAGTTTTTTGGGGGAATTATAATGGGGCAAGCAATGGAACAAGCTGTAGGACTACAAGCTAATACAGAGTCACAAGTTGTTAGTGAATTTAAAAGACAGCAACAAGAAGAAGGTATTGATCAAAATTTATATGAGGGTTATAAAACTTTTACTTCTTTGATGGATGATCTTAAAGGGATTTTTCAACATATTTATGCAATGAAAGGTTATAAACTTAAACTTGGATATTATGAAGACGAATTAGGGGATATAGAGAAAGATTTCAAATTGGCAGATGGTATGTTACAGGCTAATAATATTTTGGATGAAAAATTTAGAATTGAGCATTTTGAAATGTATTTGACTTATGAGACTAATGCTTTAGCTAATTGTAATGCGAGATTAAAAAAATTAATTACAGAATTTGCTGGGGATATTTATCCAGTTTATAATGCCTATTCGTTGTTTACAATTATTGAAAAAGATTTAAATGAGCAAGGCATTTTTGATAGTGAATTGAATGATGAAATTATTGATAATTTAATTAAATTAGTAGATCAAGTTAATAAAATTAATACATTTGGTAAAGTTGAAGTTACAGAAATAATAGACAAAGCTTATCAAACAATTTATGCTGGTTTGTTATATGAAGCTAGGTTTGGAAAACATAGAGTATTAAATCATATATTAGAGCTTAACCTAGATGCTAATAGAGAAAAATTAGGATTATTAATTCTAGCTGATGCACAAAGTTATATTGAACGTGGAGAACTAACTAGAGATGAGATGCATAGGGAACAAATTAAGCATATATCTGAAGGACCAGGATATGATTATTTAAGTATGCCTTTTATTAGCCGTTTATCTGAACTACATTACGGTAGCTTAAAACAACATTATCTTGAAGTCCAAAAGAATGAATTGGATGCTATTGCATCTGGCTATAAAAAGTATTTGGGGGAAATGACAGCTTTAAATAAAGAAATATCAGAACAAAAGTGGGATATTCGTAAATTCAAGTTAAATATTGGGACTCTTAGAGTTTCAACATGTGCTTTTTTACTAATACCTTTAATTGCTGCTGGAGCTGGCGGATTTGTGGGAAAAAAAATAGGTGATAATATTCCGGAGTTTCGTACAACTACTAGAACATATAATTATGATACTGGTGAAGAAATTGGTGAACCAATAGTTGAATATACTAGTGTAGAAACTTCTTATGTAGCAACAATTGAAGTTGGTGAGCCATGGCATGCGAAACCAGGTGGTGGATATATACAAGAGGTATCTGCTTATGAGTTTAATGCCCCAGTTGGAGCTAGTGGTGATCATCGTATTACAGAAGAAGATATTAAAAGAAATCTAAGAAAAAAATATACAGTAAGTGTGGTAAAAGAAGAGCTTGGCCCTGAAGACAGTATGACAGATACTACTGTTAATATAACAGAAACATTTCAAGATAAAACTATTCATCAACCTAGTACTAAATATATTCTTCCTCTCGAAATTGCTAGTGGGGTAGTTGCTTATTTAGCTGTACTCTTTCAATTAGCTTGGGCAGGTTTAATAAATTTAGATCCGAATGATGGGTTATTTAAATTCTTATTATTTGGTTATTTTGCTACTAATGGTGAAAAGAATAAAAAAGAAAAGGAAAAGCTAGAGGCTAAAATAGCTAAAGCAACAGCTAAAATTACTGAATGTACTGATAGGAAATTAGAATTAGCGGATACTGAAAGTGAACTTCGTGATAAAGTTGCTATGTTTAATAAAAACTACGGTACTAAAATAAATGTTAAACAACTCAAAAGAATAAAAACTCAAGATAATTCTTGAGCTTTTTATTACAAAAAAAGCGATATTATTATCGCTTTATGTCTAATATGACTGGGAGAATAATTGGTTTTCTACCGGTTAGTTGATTAATAAATGGATATAGTGCTTCAGTAATATCACTTTTTAAAGTAGCAAAATTTGTTTTTGGATTTTCTAAGTCTGCTTGAATTATTTGTTCAGCTTTATTTTCTATCTTATGTATTAGTTCTTCGTTTTCATTAACTAAGATAAATCCTCTGGTTGTGATATTTGGTTTGATTAATAATTCTCTTTTTTTCATATCTACATTGATTATTACTACTAAAATACCTTCACTTGCCATTATTTTACGATCTTTAATAACAGCTCCACCAATTGAACCAATTCTATTACCATCTACATAAATGTCTGCACCTGGTTTACTTTCTCCTTTGGTAATTACATGATTTTTTAATGATAGAGTATCACCATTTTTTAGAATAAAAGTATTTTCTTTAGGGATACCACAGTTAATTCCGATATTTGCTTGTTTTTTTAGCATTCGATAATCACCATGGAATGGCATTAGATACTTTGGTTTTATTAATTGAATCATTAATTTAATTTCTTCTTCATTAGCATGTCCTGATGTATGTAAATCTTGTAATACATTATTTGTATATACTTTTACACCTTTTAAACAAAGTTTATTAATAGTTTTTGTAATACTTAAAGCGTTACCAGGAATGGCAGAAGATGAGAAAATAACTACATCATCTGGTCTTAATTTTATTTGTTTATGTGTTCCATTTGAGATTCTTGATAGGGCCGCTAAAGGTTCTCCTTGTGATCCGGTACATAGGATTGTTACTTCACCAGGTTTTAAATTATTTGCTTCTTCTGGAGTAATTAATATTTCTTTATGATCAATATAACCTCCATTAAGAGATATATTAATATTATTTTCCATACTTCTTCCAAATATACAGATTTTTCTGTTATGTTTGTAGCAAGTTTCAAATATATGTTTTACACGATAAATATTAGAAGCAAATGTGGCGATGATTAATCTATTTGTTTTACATTGCTCAAACATTTCATTTAATCTTTCATCTACTACAGATTCACTACTTGAAAAGCCTTCATTTAAAGCGTTGGTAGATTCGCCAATTAATAAATCTACACCTTCTTCTCCTAGTTTAGACATTTTATATAAATCTGACATTGGACCAATAGGTGTTAAGTCAAATTTATAGTCTCCGGTTGTAACTATTCTTCCATCAGGGGTTTTAATACTGATACCATGAGAATCTGGTACAGAGTGTGTTACTCTGAAAAATTCTACTTCAATATCTTGAAATTTTAATCTCGTTTGGTTTGTGTATACAAAAAGATTATCGTATCTAATGTTTCGATCTTGTAGTTTTACAGCGATTAATTCTTTGGCATGATTAGGTGCATAGACAGCAGGAATATTAACACTTTGTAGTAAAAATGGTATTCCTCCTATATGATCTTCATGACCATGGGTAATTAATAACGCTTTAATTTTATCTTCGTTTTCCTTTAAAAAAGTGAAGTCTGGTAAAACATAATCTATTCCCATTAATTCACTTTCTGGAAAAATCACACCGGCATCAATAATAATGATCGAATCTCTATGCATTACACAATACATATTTTTTCCGACTTCTCCCAAACCACCTAAAATGATTATTTTTGTGTCGTTTGGTTCTCCTTTTTTCATATAATCTCCTTTCTTTTTTTTAAGAACTAACTATAAAATTATACTACATTTTTTTTGTTTTGTCTATTCTTTTGATAAATGCATTATTTATCTTTTTAATAATTGGTTAATAAATTGTAGAATTTTTATATGAAGAGTAGAGAGAAAAATTATAATTAAAGAGTAAGGTAAGAATTATAATTCTTCTTCTTTTTTTTTTCTTATGTTATAATAGGAATAGGTGATTAGATGGGATTATTTAGTAAAATTAAAAATATGTTTAAAGGGTATGATGAAGAGGAAAAGAATACTGCTGAAGAAAAAATAGATGAAGATGAATCAGAAGAAGAGGATGAATCTATTGAAATTGAGGAAGAAAATGAATCTTTTGAAGAAAATGAAGAATCTGAATCTGATGGACTTGAGCAAGGAGAAGAAGTCTTTGAAAAAGTAGAAGAACCTAAAAAAAAGAAGGGGAATTTTTTTGGCTTTGGTTCTAAGAAAGAAAAAAAGGTTGAAGAAGAAAAGAAATCCGTTAAGGTTTATGAAAAGGGACTTTCTAGATCTAGAGAGGGTTTTGTTTCTAAATTAGCTAATCTTACAAATAAATATAAAAAAATAACTGATGAGTATTTTGACGAGTTGGAAGAAATACTTATTATGGCTGATATAGGGGTTAATACTGTAATGGATTTTATGGATCGATTACGTGAGCGTGTTAAAGAAGAGAGTATTACTGATCCTTCTGTTTTAAAAGAAATAATTGTGGATGAACTATTTATTATTTATGTTAATGATGAAGTTATTAGTAATAAAATTAATTATCGTGAGGATGGACCTACTATTGTATTGTTTATTGGGGTTAATGGAGTAGGTAAAACAACTACAATAGCTAAATTAGCTAATAAAATGATTGATGAAGGTAAAAAGGTATTAATGGTTGGAGCAGATACCTTTAGAGCAGGAGCTGTAGAGCAATTACGTGAATGGAGTGTTAAAGTTGGGGCTGGTTTTTATGGAAAAGAAGAAAGTGATCCAGCTAGCGTTGTTTATGATGGAATAGAACTTGCAAAAAAAGATCAATATGACGTTGTTTTAATTGATACAGCTGGAAGACTTCAAAATAAAGTTAATTTGATGAAAGAGCTTGAAAAAATTAATAAAGTAATTGATAGTTTAGTAGAAGGTGGAGCTAGTGAAACATTATTAGTAATTGATGCCACTACTGGACAAAATGGAATTAGCCAAGCTAAAGCTTTTCAAGAAATTACAAATATTACGGGAATTGTATTAACAAAATTAGATGGTACGGCTAAAGGTGGAATTGTTTTAGCAATCAAAGAAAGTGTAGGAATACCTGTTAAATATATTGGACTTGGAGAAACAAAAGATGATTTACAGGTTTTTGATATAGAAAAATATATATATGGGTTATTTAAGGATATGATGTAAATGAATAAAATACATGAGTATAATATATTAGGTATAAATATACAGATTATTGTTACTATAGTGGTTGTTGTATTAGGGATTATAACTTTTTTCTCTAATCGCTTTATGCCATTTTTTCAAATGGCAATGGCTATAGATTTATTATTATTTGCTTATCAAAATGAAAAAGTGTTTCATAGAAAAAATTTAACAATTATCTATTTAGTTTGTGGAATATTATTATTAATTTTCTCTTGTTTGTTATTATTAGGGGTGATTTAATGGAAGATGTAGTTTATTACAATTCATTATATGATTTATATGGTTCTTTATTAACTGAGAAACAAAAAGAATATTTTGAAGATTATTATTTTCATAATCTTAGTTTTTCAGAGATGGCTGAAAATTATGATGTTAGTCGTAATGCTATGTTTAAACAAGTACATATTGTTATTGAAAAACTTTTGGAATATGAGAATGCTCTTCATTTATTTCAAAAGAAACAAAAAATAATGGATATTTCTAAAGAAATAAATGATAAGAATATTCAAGAACAGTTAGAAAACATCTTTTAGATGTTTTTTTTGTTGAAAAAAATAGAGTTATGTGATATTATATCGCTATCAGTTGGGGGGTGATTTATGTGGGAAAAGATATTGTTATGGATGAGATGGTGAAAACAGCTTCTGCGTATTTAGAAAATGAAAGGGAAATAGAAACAGATAAAAGAAAAAAATTTCTTGATATCATTCATTTTAGAGAAGTTCTTACTCTTGCTAGATTGATTTATACTAATATGAATAATGCTGAAGAGTCAGATATTAAAATTGGTGAAGATTTATATGAATATCAGATAGCTGGTGGTAATCGTTTGGTTCTGCGTAATTCTTCCAAAAAAAAGCATATAGTTATTGATAGACTAGGTAATGACGTTTATTTTTCTCTTACATTGGAAGCCGTTGGAGAATTTTCATTTTCGTTTGTGAGTGATGATAATCTTCAAAGTGCTTTTTTTACTCTAGGTGATAAGAAACAACAGTTACGATATAATCGGTCTAATGATTCTCTTCCATTAACTTGGGATTTATTTCATGGTGTAGAGAGTAAAGAAAATACAATTGTTTATAATGGCTATGAATTATTGGCGGATTGTTCTGATATTGTTTCAATTAATCATAGTCCAGTTCCTTCACTTCAAGATTATATGAATTTAGAAGGATTAAATATAGATTTAGAATTGGAAAATTTTTTTAAAGGTGCAAATATAGAAAATCAGGCTATATTGAACGTTTTAATGAAAGATTTACTTCCTCTTGCAAAAAATAGATATATCCCTGAAAGAATATCTAATATGATTTTAACTTATCAGAGTGTTATTGGTACAGTAAAACGTTTGGTTGCAGATAAGAACCAAAGATTAGCTACTTTAATTAACACTGTTTTTACAACAGAGGAATTGAATGGTTTAACTAATTTCTTCCAAGAAAAAGTGCAGGAAGTTTCTTATCAAAAAAAAGATCATAAATAGGAGCTAGTTTTGCTAGCTTTTTTTGTTTTATTTTTCTTGAAAATGGAAGTTATCTTTAGTATAATCTTTTTAGAATAGGAAAATAGTAAAGAGGGGATACCATGTTTGACAAAATAATATATATTAGTGATGATTCTTGTAATGTTAAAATGAAAGATGATGTACAAATTACTATGAATCTAATGAATTTACATTTGGTTTTTGAAGATAGTAGTAAAAAAATATTAGCCGAAGTAGATGATTTAGATGGTGGTATTTTAAAAGCACGTTTTTTAGGAGAAATAGTAGATAATAGATTAATTGGTGGTACTATACGTAAACCATCTTTAGATGCTTCTATTCGAGTTATTGAACAAAATGAAATACCTCTTATTACTGGTTCTGATGAAAAAGGATTTATGGAATTGGGTGTTAGTCCTTTTTATGATGATCATCCTGTATTTTTAGATGTAAATAGTTTCTTTAGTAATCATTTTGCTATATTTGGTAATACTGGTTCTGGTAAATCTTGTGGTACTACACGTTTATTTCAAAATATGTTTCATGATCAAAGACTAGATCCTTATAAAGCTAATATCTTTATATTTGATTCTTCTGGTGAGTACTATAGTGCTTTTAGTAATCTTAGTCAGATTAATAGTAATTATAATTATCGTTATATTAGTACTAATGAAACAGAACAATTAGGGGAAAAGTTACGTTTACCAGTTTATTTACTTAATAAAGATGATTTAGCTTTATTATTACAATGTACAACACATTCTCAATTACCAATTATTGAGAGAATGTTAAAATTAGCATTAGTATTTAGTCAAAATGATGTAGATGCTAATGCATATAAGAATCATTTAATAGCAAAAGCTATTATGAATATTTTATATACTAATGAAACAGCTCCTAATAAGAGAAATGAAATATTCTCTATTTTAGCTAGTTGTTCTACTGATGAGTTTAATTTGGAAGCTCCTGTACAAGGTGTTGGGTATGTTCGTAAATTCCGTGAATGTTTTTTAATTGATAATAGTGGTAATTTTACAGAAAGTGTCTTAATGAATGAATATCTTAATTCGTTTATTAAAGAAGAGTATGATAATTATGAACCTCATACAGGGGTATATTATGATTTAAATACATTAGAAAAAGCATTAAACTTTACTTTAATTAGTGAAGGTTGGTTAAGAAATGAACAAACTTATGGAGATTCTGTTACTATTCGTGTTCGTCTTCATTCTTTAATAGTTGGGGATAATGCTAAGTACTTTGATGTTAAAGATTATATGTCTTTAGATGCATTTTTATCTTCTTTATTGATTTCAGGGGGTAAAAAGTATCAAATTGTTAATATTAACTTAAATGATATTGATGATGATTTTGCAAAAGTATTAACAAAGATTTATTCTCGATTAATATTTGATTTTTCTAAAGGTTTAAAAGATAGGGCTAGTATTCCTTTCCATATTATTTTGGAAGAAGCTCATCGTTATATTCAAAGTGATCATGACCGTTTCTTATTTGGTTATAATATTTTTGAAAGAATTGCTAAAGAAGGACGTAAGTATGGTGTTATATTAGGTCTTATTTCACAAAGACCAGTAGAAATAAGTGATACTGTTATATCACAATGTACTAATTTCTTGATATTTAAGATTAACCACCCTATGGATGTTGATTATATTCGTAAGATGGTGCCGCATATTACTGATGAAATTATTGAAAAACAAAAATCTTTACAAGCTGGTACTTGTTTAGGATTTGGTTTAGGATTTAAGATTCCTTTGATTGTTAAAATGAAAATGCCTGATCCTGCACCTTTATCTGGAAACTGTGATGTTGTTAGTATATGGTGTGGACCTGGAAGTGCTAATAAAGTAGCCGCTCAATCAGTGACAACTCCTAATGTTGAAGTATCTTCTGGTGCTAGTTCAGCTCCAGCACCTGCTGAGGCTACTCCGCAAGTGGCTCAACCTGCTCCAGCTGAAACTAATACATTAGTTATTCCAAAAGTATCTCAACCAGAGACACTTGTTGAGGCACAACCTGCTCCTCAGGTTGCTCCAGCACCTGTGGCTGAGGTAACTTCGCAAGTTACCCAAACACCTCCAACTGCAGCTGCTGGAACTGTAGAAGCTACTCCTCAAGCTGTTAATGAGGCTGTTCCAACATTAACTCCTACTGAAGAAGTGGATGAGAAATTTGATGATTCTTTTGTAGTGGCTAATCCAGTAGAGGAAGTTCCTACTCAACAAGTTGATCCAAATTCAAGTACTTCTATTGAAGAAATTGCCCAAGTTAACTTGAATTCACAAGGAATGTTACAAGAAGATGCAGTTCCAAAGACTGACTCTGGGGAACCATTGTTAGAATTAGTTGATGATGATGACGATGATATAAATGATTTAGATGGTGATGAATAAAGAGTGTGTTGCACTCTTTTTTCTTTTCTATGTTCATTTTGTTTGTTATAATAATTCATAGGTGATGATTATGTTTGAAAGTTTAGGCGATCGTTTGCAAAATGCTATTCATAAGATAAAAGGTTATGGAAAAATAACAGAAGATAATATTTCTGATATGATGCGTGAAATTCGCTTGGCTTTATTGGAAGCTGATGTTAACTATACTGTTGTTAAAGAGTTTACTAATACAGTTAAAGAAAAAGCTTTAGGTGAAGAAGTTGTCTCTAGTATTAATCCTGGTGATTTATTTGTTAAGATTGTAAAAGATGAGTTGACAGAGTTATTAGGAGGAGAAAGTGAGCCTTTAAATTTAAAAGGAAATCCTGCTACTCTTATGTTAGTTGGTTTACAGGGTTCTGGTAAAACTACGACAATTGCAAAGTTAGGTAATTTTCTTAGAAAAAAACATAGTAAGAAACCTTTACTTGTGGCATGTGATGTATATAGACCTGCTGCTATTGATCAATTAAAGCAATTAGGTAAACAATTAAATATTGAAGTTTATGATGAGGGGAAGAAAGATCCTGTGGAAATATCTTTGAATGCTATTCAGTATGCTAAAGATAATGGTTTTGATTATGTATTAATTGATACTGCTGGTAGACTTCATATTGATGAAGAATTAATGGAAGAATTGGAGAATATTCAAAACTCTGTTCATCCAGAAGAAACTTTACTTGTTATTGATTCTATGATGGGTCAAGATGCTATTAATGTTATTACTGGATTCCATGAACAATTACCTTTAACTGGAGTAATTCTAACAAAGTTAGATGGTGATACTAGAGGTGGAGTTGCTTTATCTGTTCGCCATTTAACTCATGTTCCAATTAAGTTTATTGGTGTTAGTGAAAAATTAGATGGTTTAGATTCTTTTGATCCTGAAAGAATGGCTGGAAGAATTCTTGGAATGGGTGATATTGTTTCTTTAGTAGAAAAAGCTACAGAATCAATTGATGAAAAAGAAGCTGAGAAAACTGCGAAGAGAATGCAAGAAGGAAAATTTGATTTGGAAGATTTTTTATCAACTATGAAACAAATGAAAAAATTAGGACCATTGGAGAATCTATTAAAACTATTACCTGGTGCAAAGAAAATGGGGCTTTCTGATATTAAAATAGATCCAAAACAGATGGCTCATGTTGAAGCTATTGTACTTTCAATGACTCCAAAGGAAAGAAGGAACCCAGATATTATTAAAGCAAGTCGTAAGAGTAGGATTGCGAAAGGATCTGGCACTTCTGTTCAAGAGGTAAACCGTTTACTACAACAATTTGATCAAATGAAGAAGATGATGAAACAAATTTCTAATGGAAATATGAAATTACCATTTTAAGATATCTAAAAGATATCTTTTTTTGACAATTATAACTAATGTTGATAAGGAAGTCTTAGCTGAGTTTGGGACTCCTATTAGTATAAGTGCTGATCGTGATCCTAATAGGCCTTGGTTTAGTATTTATCTAGCTTATGATTCTGAAAATCATGATCGTGATGGTATTAAAAATAATCCTGATTTTGATTTGGAAATAATTAATTCTATTCTGAGTCGAGACAATATATCAATCAAATCAGATACTGCCAAAGGAATTGATTGTATATCTTTTTATGCAGCCGTATTATCAAACGCGAGAAAAGAAATATTACAAGAAAGAGCAGATGCTATAAAACAAAAGGTTAAATCATGGGAAGAATGCTAATAATTACTCAGTAAAATTTGCTGTAAATATTATTTGTACACTTCTGTCAATTTACTTGATATTTTACATTAACTTGTTTATTCTAATAATAGGGAGTGTGATATTGTGATCTATCCATCTATCGATAAGTTATTGAACATTGTTGATTCTAAATACGAATTAGTTCATATAGCTGCTAGAAGAAGTAAACAGATTGCGAAAGAAGGATATTTGCAAATGCCTGAATCTGAGTACAAGAGTAAAAAGAATATAGGAAGGGCCCTTGAGGAGGTTTCTGAAGGCCTTATCGAGGTAAAAAAAAGAGATGAGTGAGATCTCTTTTTTTTGTTATAATATTATTAGGGGATGATACTATGAAAATAGTCAAATATAAAAAAGGTACTAAAGGTTGCTACAAGGTATTATTGGAAGATGGTAGGGAATTTTTATTCTATGAAGAGGTTATTTTAAAATATGATTTATTATTAAGAAAAGAAATGGATGATTCTTTATTAATTGAAATGGATCAATTAAATCAAGAATGGGACGTTTATTATACTGCTCTAAATATGATTAGAAATAGAGTACGAAGTGCTTTTGAATTAGAAGCAATTCTTTTAAAAAAAGAATATCCCGAAGGATTAGTATTAAAAGCTATACAAAAATTAAAAGAGCAAGGATATTTGAATGATTTAAGTTATGCTAAGAGTTATGTAAATCATTATATAATGTCAAGTAATAAAGGACCTTTTATAATTGCCAAAGAATTAGGTGAAAAAAAGATTCCTAATGAGATGATTCAAGAAGCATTACAATTATATTCTGATGAGGAGCAAATTAAAAAGATTCATAAAATTATTGATAAAGGTATTCAGTCTAACCATACTAAGGGAGGAGTTGTTTTAAAACAAAAAATATATCAGAATTTAAAACAACTTGGTTATGATATTTCTTTAATTAATCAAATAATTGATACTTATAAATTTCCAGTTAATGAAAGATTAGTAAAAAGAGAATATGATAAATTATATCGTAGTCTTAGTCGTAGGTATCAAGGGGAAGAATTAGAAAGAAGAATAAGAGAAAAAATGTATTTAAAAGGTTTAAACAATTATTAAGTATATTATTTTTATGTTATGATATATATGGAGGTTGTATGAAGAAAAGTGCAGGTATTATTGCTTATAAAATAGATAATGGGATTAAAGTATTATTATGCCATTTTGGTGGACCATACTGGGAGAATAAGGATAATGGTGCTTGGTCTTTTTCTAAAGGGGAAGTATCTAAAGAAGAAAAAGTATTTGAAGCTGCACAAAGAGAATTTAGTGAGGAGACTGGTTTAACTATTAAAACTCCAGTTAACTATTTAGGTACTAAAAAAATAAGTAGGAAAAAGTTAGCTATTATGTTTTATACTAAGACTGATTTGGATATTAGTAATTGTAAGAGCAATACTTTTGAAATTGAATACCCAAAAGGCTCGGGTGTTATTGGAAAATTTCCGGAAATGGATAAATATGAATGGATGGATATAGATACTGCAAGGGTAAAAATAGTTGGTAGTCAGTTATTTTTTCTTAATAGATTAGAAGAGAAAGTTAGAAAGGAAGAGTTATTATGATAAAACCAAAGAAATTAAACAAAGGAGATAAAATTGCTATAGTAAGTTTATCAAGAGGGTTACTGGGAATGCCTTTTTGTAAACATGAATTAGATTTAGGTATAAAAAGATTAGAAGAATTTGGATTAATTCCAGTTATTATGCCTAATGCTTTAAAAGATATGGATTATTTAAAAGATCATCCAGAAGATAGGGCAAGTGATTTGAAACAAGCTTTTATGGATGATGAGATTAAAGCTATTATTACTGCTATTGGTGGTGATGATGCTTATAAAACTATTCCATATTTAATGGAAGATGAAGAGTTTAAGGAAGCAGTAAAAAAACATCCCAAAATCTTTATAGGTTTTTCTGATACTACTAATAATCACCTTATGCTTTATAAGTTAGGGTTAAATACTTTTTATGGACCATGTTTGTTAATTGATTTGGCTGAATTAGATCAGGACATGTTACCTTATACAAAAGAGTATTTTGAAAAGTTATTTTTGGACGAAGATGGTTATGAAATTAAATCTAGCCCAGTATGGTATTTAGATAGAGAAAGCTATGCTGCGAGTGAAGTAGGAGTTCCACGTGAAAAAAGAAATGAAGAACATAGATTTGAAGTATTAAATGGAAGTGGGATTGCAACTGGTATTTTATATGGTGGTTGCATTGAATCTTTATATGATGCCTATACTGGAGAAAGATATGCTGATGAAGCTGAAGTTTACAAAAAATATAATATTTTACCTACAGTAGAAGAATGGAAAGATAAGGTATTATTTATTGAAACATGTGAAGAGAAAATAAATCCCGAAAAATTAGAAATAATATTAAATTATTTTAAAGAAAAGAAAATACTTGAGGCTGTACGAGGTATTATTGTTGGGAAACCAATTGATGAAGTATATTATGAAGAATATAAAGATGTTTATAAGAAAGTATTTAGTGATATAGATACACCTGTTTTATATAATGTTAATTTTGGTCATGCAGTACCTAGATGTTTAATTCCATATGGAATAAGTGTGACTATTGATTATGATAAAAAAACAATTACTATTGATGAGCCAATTTTTGATAAAGAATAAAAAACTATTTTTAATAGTTTTTTTTTGTGTATTCATGTTATACTTTCATTGTAGGATAGGAGTTGTGTTTATGAAAAAATATTTATTTTATATTATTATGTTGTTGTGTTTTATTTCTTTTAAGAATGTTTATGCTGAAGATATTGATATTACTGCTATGGAATTAAGTGATAAATCAGATACGGCTGTGGAAAAATCTCCAGCAACTTTTGAAGGATTAAATACTTATTTTGATATTCAATTTGCTAATGTAGAGGATTATATTGAATATACAGTTACACTTAAGAATAATTCTGATACAGATTATGCTATCAATGAAGGAAAGCAATTTGATAATAGTGGTCATATCCAATATAGTTTTGAATTAGATGGGGATGATGATGTAGTTTTGGCTGGTTCTACAAGAACAGGACATTTAGTAGTAGCTTATATTAAAAAGGTAGATACTGATAATTTTGTTGGTGGTGTTTATACTGAATCAAATCAATTATCATTATTATTATCTAAGGAGACTTCTACTGATACTATAACTAATCCTAATACTTATCATAATATTTTAGTTATCATTATTGTTCTTCTTGGTGTGGGGGTAGTAGCTTTCTTAACATTAAAAAAGCGTTCAAAAGTTTTAGTTGTTTTATTAATTACTTTGTTGTTATATCCTTTATATGAAGTGTTTGCTTATCAAAAGTTATATATTGTTGTTAATCCAAAAATTGAAATATTAATTCCAGTTAAAGAATTTTGTGTAGCAGAATCATATTTTACTGATTCTGGTGAGATGGAAGAGGTTAAGTACTTTTCATATCAAGAAGGTATGACTTGGGATAGTTATGCTAATAATGAAGAATTTATTGATGATTGGTTTGTAATAAATGATTATGATTCAGAAATTGATGATTATCGCTATATGTTAGATTTTCCTTTGTTTTTTATAGATACTGATAATAAATATAATTTATTAACATATGATGGGCATAATGAAAAATATAATTCAAGTATTCCTTCAGAAAAAATAAAACCAAAAGAAGATGGATGTTACTTTTATAATTTATATGATGGAGTAGTTTAGTTAAAAAAAATAGTTAATGTATGTTAACTATTTTTTTAAATATTAATTACTTTTAGCATTATCTATTAGTTCGTTCATATAATCTTCATAAGCTTTTTTTAAGACATCGTCATTCCATGATATTTTCTTTTTCTCACGATAGCCTATTAAAGCTTCATAATATAATGCATTATCATCATTTAATTTTTGTTTTGCTAATTTTTCTTTAATATCATCTTTAGCTTCTTTTAATGTTGGTTTTTCTTTTTCATCTGTTTTTAAAATTACATGGTATCCATATTCTGTTTTAACTGGTTCTTTTGTATATTCATCTTTCTTTAGTTCTTTTACAGCATTACTAAATGCCTCAGTCATAGTATCTAAATCAAAATATCCTAAATCTCCACTGTTTGTGGCAGTTGCTTCATCTTTTGAATATTTTTTAGCAAGTGATTTAAAGGTTTTTCCTTCATCTAATTTTTTGATAACTGTTTTAGCGGTTTCTAGTGCTTTTTTATCAGCTTCTTCTTTTTCTTCATCTGTTGCGTCTTCTGCTACATCTATTGTTATTAAGATGTGACTAGCTTTTACTTGACCATAAATGTTTTCATTGTAATATTTTTTTATTTCATCATCTTTTAAATTATCTTTAAGATAGTCTTCTACTGCTTTATTTCTTTTGTATTCTAAACTTAATTTTTCTTTTAGTTCTTTTTCACTTTCTACTCCAAAGTATTGTTTAATTATTTGAAGATATGTTTTTTCATCATCACCATAGTAAGATTTAATTTGTTCTATTTGGTTATTTATGCTTTCTGTTTCTTCATCATCAGTTTTGTATGTTTTATCTAATAGACTATGATCTATCATATCAATCAATACTGAAATGTTATCCTCTTTGATTTTTTCATAATATTCTGTTGCGGTAAATTTGTTTTTTGATACAGAGACAGCTACTTTAGAACCATTCTTTACTTCAATTTCTTTTCCACAACCTGTTACTAGTAATGATATTACTAATAAAGTTGTAAAACCAATCATTATTTTTTTCTTTTTCATAATTACCTCCTGTTACAAATAAAATAATAACAAAAAAAAGTTTTTCTTGCAATAAATATGTATTTCCTTTTAGTTTTTATATTTATATGTTATTATGTTACTTTTTAATAGAGAAGAGTTATTATCATTTATTATGTCACTAATTATTGTTTCTTTATTTTGATTATTTGGAAAATCTAAAGTAATATTTGATATTTCAATAGATTTTGTAATGTCTTGGTTATCAGTAATAGTAATTATAAAATATTTAGGGTTTATATTATGTTCTTTATATTTTAAAAGATAGGTTTCTAATGTTTTTGTTATATCTTTTTCATTCCAATTACTTATAATTATTTCTTCTTTTATATTGTATATTTTTAATTCTAGTAAGTTATCTTCTTTTATTATTCTTTCTTGAACAGATTCTGTGAATTGGTCTAAGGTTGTGGTGATTTCTACAGAAATGTGATTTTTTAGTTTTGTTTCTATTTCTTTTTGAATATTTTTCTGTATTGTACTTAAGATACTTTTTCCTTGAATAAAGTCTTCTTGATAAGTATCTGTAATCTTCTTTTTAGAATAGTAAATATAAAAATATCTTTTTTTATTTTCTTTAGAGGAGATTTTCATACTATATTTTTGGTTATTATATTGGACTTTTCCTAGATTAAAGTTATCTTTATTGTAGTTTTCTTCTATATATTGATTGATTTTATCTGTAATTTTAGGTATTAAAATTGTTTCTTTTTTTTCTGACATGATAATAACGGTAAATGCTATCATTATTAAAAAGAAAAATATATTTCTTGCGAATAATAATTTTTTTTGTTTTTTCATAATATCACCTTTTTTATTGTATCTTATCTAATAGTTTTATGCAATTTGATTATTTTTCTAAAAGATATTGTTTTGTAATTTGATTTGTGGTAAACTGATTAATAGATTATTGTAGAGTATTAGGTGGTGTGTGTATGGCATATGAGATAAACAATGGGAATATACAAGTTGGAGATACAATGATTCCATGTAAGTATATTCAAGTTGGGGAAAAACAATATATTTTAATATCTGAGGATAGTTTTGATGGAAATTATATAGTAGATAATGATTTAGTAGATTTTATTAATTTTGTAGACCACAAAAAGAAAGTAGAGCATTTAGGTATTTTAAATGTTGATGGTCAAGAAATTGTTCCTTTTGTTAATCGTGCTATTAGACCTATTGAGGGTTATCCATACTTTGTTGTTGAACCTGCTACTCCTAATAGTCCTGAGGTAATAGGTGCCATTGAGAAGAAATCTGATCCTACTGAAGCTGCTGAATTAGTTTCTAATTTTAATCAGATAAAAGGTAGTATTAAGGCAAAGGCTGGTATTCCTATTTCATTTTTGTTTAATAATCCTTTTTCTGAAGCTATTATTGTTGGTTATGATGGTAAGAAATTAGTAGATAAGAGTTTTAGTTATATTGCTTTAGATAAGGAAGGTAATTTATTATTAAGTACTAATCAACCTAATTCTGAAATAAT
>JAEEGL010984706.1_pt1 | contig 19873 bp, 9 predicted proteins | sample 9134231 | NCBI WGS metagenome assembly JAEEGL01 (sample SAMN16246548, study PRJNA631951) | gut metagenome | biome: gut microbiome; feature: rumen; material: fiber-attached | host: Bos | place: Iran: Karaj | collected 2018-10 | reverse complement strand
GTGATAATAATTTATTTCTGAATATTCATTTATCAGAAAAAGAAAGTTTTTTATTAAGAATAGAAAAGCAACTCAAAGAAGGTTTATTTTATATGTTTTTCATTTTATTAAAAAATTATCAACCAACTTTATTAATGGAATGTATAAGTATAATATTACAATATATTCAATTTATGTATTTTCCATTTGATTCATATGTAAAATTGTATTATTTAAAGATATATAGTTTGATGTAGAATGGAAAAAAAAAAAAGTTTATGGTGACATAAGTGCAATTATAAAATATTTTTTAATAATCCCATTTGCAAAAGGAAATAAAGAATTATATTATTTATTATTATATTTCTCAATATCAATTATTTTGATAGCTTTTATAATAATATCATATACAATTATAAATTTTATTCAAAAAGATTATACAATAAGACTTCCTTTAAAAATATTACAGACAATTTTACCTTCAATTACATCAACTTTTTTTTTACCAATTTTTTTTACTATTTTGTCTTCTATTGATTGTACTCAAGAAAAAAAGAATTATTATACAGATGAAATTGATTGTTATACAACTTTATATTATATTAATATGGGAATTGTTATAATTTGTATTATATTATTTGTTTCAATTTCTTGTTTAAGTACAACAATTTTTTATGAATATTCTTTTGGTAGTGATAAAATAATATCAAAAAATTCTTCTTTACCAGATTTATTTTTTTTTTTTGAAAAAATATCAATTTCTTTTATTTTTGTTATGATTAATGGAGGAGAAGGAACACATTATTTTTTAATATTATCTCTTAATATTTTCAGTTTTATTGTTTGTATTTTAAATTTTAAATATCCAAGATATAATGAAAATTTATTAAATTATATTCATAAATTTTGTTCTTTAACTGTTTTTTGGGCTTCTTTTGTTTTATTAATAGGAAAAATTTTTATTTCTTCTTCTTTTAATGGTTGTCTTGGATTATTTTTTGTGACAGAACCAATACTTTTTTTATTAATATTTTATGAAAAAAGAAATTATGAATTAATTTTATCTACTATAAAAGATGAACATAGTTTATATGAAATATTACAACAAATAAAAATATTTATAAAAATAGTAGAAAATAAAGATTTAAATAGAAATTATAAAGTAATATTAAAAGGATATATTGTTTTATATGAAGAACATTGTTTTATTCAAGATTGTCCTTTAAAAAAATATTTAATATCATTACAAAATGGAAATGATATAATAGGATTTTTATATCAACATGTAGAATTATTATTTCAAAATTGTTTAAAAAAATTTCCAACATCAACAGAAGTAAGATTTGCATATGCATTATTTTTATTAAAGAAAATGAATAAAAAAAAGAAAGCTCAAGATATTTTAAATGAATTTGATAAATATATTCCTTCAATAGAAGAAGAATTTATAATTTATAAATGTAATAGAATGATAGAAAATGATTTAATTAATATAGAAAAACAAGATATAAATAATTTAGATTTAATTAGAGAACTAGAATATAAAAAATGTTCAAATCATTTTAAAGAATTAATAAATAATGCATCTCAATTATATATTGATTTCTGGGGACAATTATTAAGTTCTCGTTTAAGTGGAAATGAAGATTTAACAAAATTAAATGATTATGGAAGTAAAATAAATAAATTAGTAGAACAAATTAATAATTCATTTCAACAAATTCAAAAATTAAAAAATAATGATTATGAAATATTAAAATTATATTATGAATTTCTAATTGATATTTTAAATGATAAAGAAAAAGCAAATAAATTAAAATTAATAATTGATGATATTGATGATATAATTGAAAATTCTGAAGAATCAGAATTTGGAAATTTATTTGTTGATTCATTAGGGAATAATGATGAATATTGTTATATTATTGTTTCTGGTAAAGATGATAATTTTGGTAATATTCAAAATATTTCATTAAGTAGTTGTTTAATTTTTGGTTTTCAAAAAAATGAATTAATTGGTAAACCAATTGAATTATTAATTCCTGATACTTTTCATGAAGAACATAGAAAAGTTATGAAAAATAAATTAATTGAGTTTAAAAAAAATACTTTTGGTAAATTAACTAAAACTTTTTCTGAAATAAAAGAATTAAATGTTTTTGGTCGAAATAAATCAAAATATTTAATTGAATTAAATATAAAAGTTAATATTTTATTTACTGAAAATAATGAATATTTATTTGTTGCTTCTATTTCAAAAGATCATGTTTTTTATAATACTTGTAATAATGAAACTAATGAAATTCCAAAATATTGTATTGTATTAACAAATCAATGTTTATTAATACAAAATTTTACTCCAAATGCTTTTGATATTTTAGGTTTAACTTCAAATGCAATTAATAGTAATTTTGAAATAACTTTTTTTATTAAACAATTTTATGAAGAATTTTTACAATTTGCTTCAGAAAATGAACAAACTATACTTGAAAATAGATTAGAAATAAAGAGAAATATATTAAGTAAAAAATTTAAAAAACCTAAAGTTATTAATTGGAGAAAAACAGATTATTTTGATAAAAAAGGCTCAAAAATACTTGATTTTAATAGTACTACTTCAACAATGAAAAGAAGATTTTCAATGTTACACAATAATCATATTATTTCTGATGAGAATTTTTTATTAACTGTAATTGAATCACATATTAATAATACTTTAAAAGGATATTATTTTAAATTTGAAAAAACTAATGATATAAATTCAAATTCATCACAAAGATTACTTTCAATAAGTCCTCAAATGAAAACAAATCTAAAAAATCTAGATCATAAAATATTAAAATATAATTCACCAACAAAAAAAAAAACAAGTAAAACTGAATTATCATCAATTTCATCTATTAGTAATTATTTTTCTGTAAAAAATAATTTTATCCCAAATTCAAATTTTAATTTTAAATTTAATCCAAAAACTTTTACATACGAAGGAAATTATAGTTTTGATAATTCACTTTCTGATTTTTTAAAACAAAAAGTTATGGAAGGAATAAAAGAAAGTAAAAATAATGATTCTAGTTTAATTGATAATTCAAATGAAGAAGAGGAAGAAGAAGAAGAAATAGAAGAAAGTGAAAATGTTAATATTATTTCTGATGATTCTTCATCTTTTTCAACAAAAGTTAAAAAAAGAAAAAGTTATTTTGAACCAAAATTTAAAAATTCTGTTCAAAATGTTTTAAATAATAGCAATTCTAATACTGTAAATAAACCAGATGATGATTTTTATAAAATTAATTTTAGTAAAATTAAATATTCTGTTTATGATTTTAATAAAGGAATTGCAATTGAACTTAAAGATTATAATAAAGTTTATGAAGTTGAAAAAAAAATTCAAGAATTTATAAAAAAAAGAGATAGTCAAGATAATTCACATAATGAAAATATAATAAATAAAGGAACTCTTAAAGGAAGAACAAATAATAAAATAAATAATATTATTTTATTACCAGAAACAAAAGAAAGTATTTTATTAAAAGAAATTGAATATGCTTTAACAAAAGAAGATGTACATGAAAGTATTACCAGATTTAATAAAATATCTCTTTTAGTATTTATATTAATAATTGGAATTGGTTTTATTTCTTTATATTATATTTTATATTCTATTAAACTAATAAAAATGAATAGTGAATTAATAATAAATTCATATTTACTTTTAATATATAATTCATTAGGAATTTATTATACAAAAGAATTAGTATTATTAAATAATGAAAATTACACAAATCTTCCAACAAAGAATACAAGAGAAGAATATCTGGATTTCATATATTATAATACACGTAGAATTTTTTTTACAAGTCATCAATTAATTTCAACTACAATTGCTTCTCCTATTAAATTATCAAAAGAAACTTCTTGGGCAATAAAAAATGAAAGTTTTATTATTTGTTATATTAAAAATGATCTTAATTTATATGAATCAAATTCAACAATGTTAGTTTCATTTGTTGAAACAAATACTGGATTATTTAATATTGGAAATAAAAATCTTAGTTTAATAATTCCAACTGATGAAGATGTTTTTTTTTTTTTATATAATTCTTTAAATAATGTTGGTAATCAATATTATATTCAAGGAGACATTTTTATAAAAGAATTAAAAAATCATATTACAAAAATAAAAATATTTTTAATCATAGGATATATTTTCTTTTTTTTAATTCTTATTCTAATATATATTTTAGTTATTTATGCATATAAAGGAATATCAAAAAGAAAAGAAAGTTATATTGAAGTTTTTTTAGAAATAGAAACAAGAGTTATAAGAAATTCTCTTTATAAATGTGAAAAATTTAATAAAAAATTACAAAATGGAGAAAGTGATGATGAAGAAGATATTTTAAGCACAATTTCTAATATTGATACTCCTATAGTTAAAAAAAAAGAAACTCTTAATGAAAATCATACAAAACCAAAAATAGAAATTAAATCTATTTCAAATGATATATTTTTTAAAATAAAAATTATTTGTTTTTTATTATTAGTTGAAGTATTTTTTAGTATTATTTTTGGTTATTTTTATTCTTTTTTAGAAGAGATTCAAATATATGTAAAATTTTCACAACAAGAAATTTTATATAATGTTGAAATATATCATTTATTTAATAGTTTAAGAGAATTTTTTTTTGATAAAACCCAAAAAATTTTAAATATTCCAAATCAAGAATATCTTAGTATTAAAATGGATGATATTTACGATTGTAGAAAAAAAAATTTAAATTATATAAATCATAATAAATATAATTTACCAAATGATTTTTTTATTCAATATAAAAAATTAAAAAATTCTCATCCATGTAATTTTAAATTAGAAAATAATTTTTTTGACAATGAAGAAGAATGTTTAAATTTTATGAGTAATTCAACAAAATATGGAATGGATATTTTAGTATCATATTTTATAGAAGAAGTAAGATTTTTTAAAGAATTAATTTTTGTTTATACTGATATAAATAGTCCAATTAATAATTTAACTTTGACAGGAACTGAAATAGGAAAAAAAAATTGGCCAAATACAGAACCAGAATTATCAAATTATATTAAAAATGATCCTATTAATTATTTTAATATGGATTATATGAAAAATATGAATATTATGTTTAGTAATATTATTCTTAGTTTTGATAGACTTTTAAATAATCTTATGGCTGATTATCTGAAAATTTTTTTAAAAGAAACTAGAATTCCTTATTTAATCTTACTTATTTCTTATTTATGCTTATGTTGTGTTTTATTTCTTTTTATTTGGATGCCTTTTGTAAGTAATTTAAATTCAATTATTTATAAAACAAAAAAAATGTTATCTATTATTCCAAAGGAAGTTTTAATGTCAATTGGAAATATTGAGACATTATTAGATATTAATAAAAGTAATGTGAACAATCAAAAAAATATTAAATTTAAAAAATAATATTAATTTGAATATTTATATATTGAAAGTAAAATCTATTTTTATTAAATATGGAATATGATTTTAATAATAATAAATTTACTACTAAAATTAAAAATAATATTAAATAAAAAAACAATATTATTTTTAACAACAACTTTTTTTTATTTTAATCTCAGGAAAAATAATTTTAGTATAATTATCCATATTATTCCCTTGAATTTCATGATTAATAATATTAGTTTTATTTCCAGAATTAATTTTCAATAATTGACTTCCTAAAAAATGAAAAACTTCATGTATATTAATATCATCTTTAGCTGAAGTTTCATAATAAAGTAAATTATTTACTCTTGAATAATTTTCTGCTTCTTCATATGAAATTTTCCTATCAATTCCCAAATCACATTTATTCCCAATTAACAATATAATTTTTTGAATATTTGGATTACAAAATTTATTAAAATTTTCAATCCAATTCTCAATTGATTCAAATGATTCTCTATTAGTTATATCAAATACAATTAAACATGCTTGTGCTCCTCTATAATAACTTTTTGTTATACTTTGATATTTTTCCATTCCTGCTGTATCCCATATTTGAATTTTTATCATTTTTTCATTTATCATTATTGTTTTCATATGAAAATCACATCCTAATGTTGCTAAATGCTTATCTTTAAATTCTTTATCTGTAAAACGATTTATTATACTTGTTTTCCCTACATTGGAATTTCCTATTATTATTATTTTAAATATATATTCATAATTATCATTAATTGACATTAAAAAAGAATTTAAAATAAAAAATTTTTTTGATAAAGTAAAAAAAAAAAATTAAAATTACTTTTTTCAAAATAGAAAAAAAATAATAATAAAAAATATAAAAAAATAAGAATTTTTAATCCAAAATCCTCCTTCTCTAAAATCAACAATATAAACTGAACAATCATCTCCATAATATCCACCATTACAAACACAATTTCCATCTCCTTCATTACAATCTCCTAAACTACCACAAGAATTTAAGCAAAAAACAACAGAACAATCATCACCTCCTCTCCTTAAACTTTCATTACAAAAACATTGACTTTGTGGTTTCATAACAACACAAGTTCCATAAGGTTCACCAGAACATTCATTAGGACATTCTTGTATTGAACAATCATCACCAATAAAACCTTTATTACAAGAACAAGTACCATTTGATAAACATTCACCATTATTTGAACAATGATAACAAACTTGTGGTGTGAAAATATCTGGATCAGTATAACAAAATGTTCCTGGACAATATGAATTTTGACATGATGTTCCCCAATATGTATTATTACATATACAACGAGCAAAAGAACAATTTCCATTATTTGAACAATTATTTTCACATATATTTGAATAGAGAATAAATAAATTGTCTATTATTGAAAAATATAATTGTTCATTTTTTAAATTATCTATATTTGAATAATTGAGATATGATGATATTTCCACTTTTGAATTTTTCCAAAATTCACCTCCGTATATTATTATACCATTTGAAAATAATGATAATGTTGCTGCTTTTGATGGTAATGGCCATGATTCTATATTTGATGTGCTTTCTGTTTTTATTATTTGAGTCCAGATATTTGAGTTTGTATTAAATAACCATATATCATTTAAAACATGAGCTGAATTCATTCCACCATATAATAGTAGTTTACTATCACCTAATGATATCATACAATGAAACATTCTTTTTTCTGGATTTATATTACCATTTGGAAATTCTTCTAACCAAGAATTTGCTTTTATTGAATATACCCACATATCATTTAATTGATTTTGGATATTATATATAGTATTTTCATCCCATGTATATCCTGAATAAAGAATTAAGTAACCTTCTTCATTTAATGTAATATAAACAAGAGAACATCCTGCTCTTATTATTGGAAATTTTCCACTACTTGTAGAATCTTTAGTTATTTGTAAAACTGTTGTCATTTTATCAATATCTTTATCATAATCTTCAGGTTTAATATTAATTGTAACATGTGAACCATCCCAATATGTAATTGATCTTGTAATTTGATATACTCCAACTGGATTTAATTGTTCCCATAAATTACCTGATATTGAATATCTCCATAAATCATTACTTAAAATATTCTTTTTTGATGTTGAATCAACAGTCATTCCACCAAATAAATAAATATATTGAAAATTAGAATCAATTGTCATTGAATGATGTACTCTAGGACCAGGTGAAATATCAGAAGATGGATAAATTCTACTCCATTGATTTCCTCTTTCCCAAATAATAGTCCCTGTATTTTCACTATAATAACTATTAGGATAAAATCTTTGAGGTCCATATGATATTTCATATATCCACATATCAGAACAAGCATGTTGACAATAAAGTGAATAACCACCATAAATAACCATATATTTCCTAGTAAATGCTTTATTATAAGCTGAAGTTTCTATTTTTTCAAATATAACTGCAGTATGACCAAAACGAGGATAAGGTTTCTGTTGTGTTCCTTCAACACTATCAATATAAGGTTTAACATAATTCCATTGATTTCTATTAATATTATAAGCCCATAATTCATTTGACATTTCATATCCACAATTATTAACTAAATACAATAAATTAATTTGTTGATCAGAAGTCATATTACTCTTATCAATATTTTTATAATTTTCAATAATTTCTTCACAATCAAAATTAATATCCTTATTTTTATTATTAATATTAATAGTAACATTTATATTAGTCAATCCTCCAAAAACAAGCATAATTTCTTCATTTGGATATGTTTCAATTCCTGCATTATTAATAAGTCTATAACAATATTCACATGTATCATCACAACATTGATCAGGACAATTAGTATCATTTGGTCCTTTAAAATTATAATTTCCTAATGAAACATCAGGTAAAGGATAACCTTGATATGTAGTATTTAAAGTACATGAATTATCAGTATAATTACAAAATGGACCACATGTATCATCAGGACACATTTCATTAGATTCTGATTGAGAATATGTTGAATAAATTATTGATGTATGGAATGATCTTGGTCGAGGATAATATGGAACTGATTCACATTTGTTTGTTATACTTTGACAATATCCTGTTTTTAAATATTCTGATAAACTTAATTGAGGTGGGAAGAGATTAAAATTTGTTTTACGATAGAATATTTGGTTTTCTATTACTGGTTCTTGTTTTGAAAGGGATATTAAAATAAGGAGAATTTTGAATTTTAGGAATTTGATTTTATTTTTTGACATTTTTTATTTTTACATTGATAAATTATTTAATTGATTTATAAATAAAAATTTTAAATATAAAGAGGAAAAAAAATAAATTTAATTAGAAAAAAAAATATGATATTGATATTAATTAAGATATATAAGTAATGTTATAAAAAATTAATTGATTCAGTAATTCTTAATAAAAATTTATCATAAATTAAAATATTATTATTTTAATATTTTTTAAATATTTTTTACTTATTAATTAAGTTTAATTTAAATTTGATTTTCTAATTGTATATTTTTATAAGTCTATTTAAAATAAGAATTATGGGTTTTGCACAATCAAGTGAGCAAAATATAATAACATTAAGAACAAGTGAATTAAATGAATTTCATAATATGACATTATTTTCAAATGACATATTATTAAAATTACATGAATATTTTAGAAAATTTAGTGCAGTACAAACAGATGATGGATTAATAGACTATGATGAATTTTGTATGATAATAAATAAAAAAGATAATTTATTAAATAGAAATATTTTTAATTCAATTGATGTTAATTCTGATGGTTACTTAAATTATAGAGAATTTATAAAATTTATTTCTGTTTTTATTAATGGAACTTTTGAAGAACAAAGTTCTTTAGCTTTTAAAATTTTTATGGACAAAGAATTAAAATTAATTACTTTTAAAAATACAAAATTAATGATTAATGATATTATTCAAACAGATAATAGTTTAAATAAATTAATAGATAATGAATTAATTAATGAAATAACAGAAGAAAGTTTTATAAATTTATTTGGTGGAATTGATAAAGAAATTAATTTAGAACAATTTAGAGAAGTATTAAAAAAAAATCATGATATATTATCATGGTTTAAAGTAGATTTAAATTATATATTTAAAAATTCTAAATCTATAAATAAACATAAAAAAATAGGATGTTTTACAATAAATACAGAATAAAATAATTTTATTTCCCTTTAATTATTCTATCACCAAGGATCTAACATTAATAATAATATTATACTATAAAATCACATTAAACAATATAAAAAAATATAATATCAATAATTAATAAAACAATCATCTAAATGTTGTTTCCACATATTTTCAGCAATTTCAGTTGAATTTTGATAAATACAATTTTTAATAAAATTAATTAAAGGAGTAAATTCATTTTTTAAAAACTCATCTTCATTTTTATTAATAAATTCATTTGGAATATAAGGAGCAATATAATTTAAATTTAATAATTTTTCAAAATCAAATTCTTTAAAAAATTCATGATTTTTAATATCTTTAAAACAAGAAATTCTCGAAGAAGGTTTTTTTGATAATAAAGAACTAATTAAATTATTTAAAATTTTATTTTTAGGATCAGAAGTTAAAAAAGGTTTATTTTCTAATATTTCTTTATAAATTTTATTAACATCTCTTGTAGTAGAACCAAAAGGAGTAGAACCATAAAAAATTTCATATAAAATAATACCAACTGACCAATAATCAACTTTATAATTATAATCTTTTCCAAGAATTACTTCTGGTGACATATATAATGGAGTTCCAACTATTGAATTTGTAAAGTTTTGACCTATTAAATTTTTAGCTACACCAAAGTCAATTACTTTTAAAAATCCTTTTGAATTCATCATTATATTTTCTGGTTTTAAATCTCTATGTATTATTTTTCTTTGGTTTAAATATTGTAAAACTAAAAATAAAATTGCACCATAAAATTTTACTATTTGTAAATCACGAAGTTCATTTTTTTTTTGTTTTTCTATAAAAGTTCTTAAATTTATTCCATTTACATATTCTATTAAAAAAAATATATAATCTTTTGTTTTATATGCTGAATTTAAATGAATTATAAAAGGATGTTCTAATGATGACATTATTGCGTTTTCATTTATATATGATATACCATTTTTTTTATTTTCTGATATTATTCTTATTTCTGCTGTTTTTAAAGCAAAAAATTGTTTTTTATTATGTACTAAATATACTCTTCCATAAGCACCACTTCCTAAATCTTTTATATAAAAAAAGTTTTCAAATGAGAAATTATTTATTTTTATTATTTGACGTAATGGTTTAAATAAATCATCTTGATATACTATATCTTCAAATATATGTTTTTCTATTATAAATATTGTTGTTTGAGTTTTTGATTTAAAATCTAATTTTTTTATATTTTCTTCTTTTTTTGATATTATATCACCAAAATATTGACCTGAGTTTAATATTTTTATTGATATATTTTTTATTGTTATTTCTACTTCACCATTTTGAATATAAAAAAATTTTTCTGATATTGGACCTTCTTTTAATATAATTTGACCTTTTTTATATTTTTTTTCTTGGATTGAATTTACAATTTGAAACATTTTAAAAGAACTGATAAAATGATATAAAGGAATTGTTTTTAAATTTTTTATAAAATCACTTGGTAGGATATTATATATTGAAAATAAATTATTATTTACTATTTTATTTACAAAATTTTCCCAAAAACATTCAAAAACTATACATTCATCACCCATTAAATTAAAGTTTAAAGTTGTTTCTGATGTAATTGAATCTAAATTTAATTTTCCTTTTTCTATTTGATTTGTATAATTTAAATTTATAAAATTTAATATATTATCAAGATCTTTTATTGATTTTTTTGATTTTATTATCGAACCACAAATTGGTAAAATTACTTTTTTCTCTTTTTTTGTTAAAATATTATCATTGAAATAATAATGTAATTCAAATAATGGAATTATTTTATTTATCATACTCATATTTATATTAGATAAAAATAATTGATTTTCTTTTACTGCATTTATTAACATATTATCAACAATAAATTCAATTGTTTTTTCATCATATAAAGAAAAAATATCATCATATTGAAATTGAATTAAAATTGAATCTGGTTCAACAGAATATTTATAAAATGATTCAATTTGATAAAATAATCCAACATCATTAAAAATTTCATTTTCATTTAAAGTTTTAATAATAATATCATTTTTAGAACACTTTACATTACCTGACATAATATAATATAAACAATAATTAAAATAATCTTCTTCAATAATAGTTGTTCTTTCAGAATATGAAATTTGAATACAATTTTTTACTAATTGATATAATTTATCAACTGAAAAACTTTTAAAAAAATAATTTTTACAAAGTAAAATAGAAATTTCTTCTATTCTTTTTTTCTCTGTAACTTCTAATAATTTTCTATATCTCATTAAAGGTAAAACAAATAAATAAGTTCTTCCTAAAGTTTTAATAGAACATTGATTTTTTGAATATTTTAATAAAGTTTGTGTACTAATTCCACAAGAATGATTTAATTCATAAATATCATCATCAATAGAATATAATAAATCTCCTTTTGAAATCATATAATAAAGATCTTCATTTTTATTATCTTGTGTAAATATTGTACAATTATCTTTTACTCTTTGATAATAAATTAAATTTAAAATTGTATTTATTAAACTTTCTGTCATTTCTTTTTCATTTATTAATTCATTTTCTAATAGAATATTTTTTAATAAATCAATTTGTTTTTGATTTAATTGTTTATCAATTACTTCAATTGGTAAATTATTATTTTTTATTTTTTCTTTACCTTGAGTTGTTTTAAATTTTCTTTTTGCTCTTAAAAAAGAACTTGGTTTATTTACATTATTATTTTCATTTGATTTACTTCTTGTAGATTCACATATATCATCATTTTCTTTTAAAATATTAAAATTAATTTCTTTTTCTTCTTCATTTTTTTTCTTTTCTTCACTATTTTTTTCAATTGAATCTTTACTAAAAGTTTTGAAAAATTTTTTATTAAATTTAGGTAAAACTTGATATGCTTTAATAGTAGTTTTATGAGAAAATCCAGTTTCATTCCTTAAAATTCCACTTAATTTTCTTTGATTTGAATTTTTAAATGTACTTGTCATTGAAATTGCAAAAGATTTTCTTCTTTTATTTTTTATCATTGTACTTACTATAGAATTTATTTTTCCTTTTAAACATCCTGATTCTTTTGGAATAAATGAATTTTTAGATTTTAATGTATTATTGTCATATTTTTTATTATTTATTGACGATTCTCTATTAAGATTTGAATTTTTATTATTTTTTGAAGTTAAATCATATCTGTATTCTTCATCTAAACTATTTTGACTATTTTTTGATATTATTATTGGTTCAGATAATTGTAAAGAATTTTCCTTTGTTATTAATAATTTATTTTTACAATAGCATGTTGCAGAACCCATTGTTATTATTATTGTTGACTATAATTTATTTTTTCATTTTAATTTGAATTTTTCAATTTTTTTTTATTTTTTTTTTAATATTTTTTCTCTGATTTTGAAAAGGAGTTTTTATTAAGTTTTTTTTAACATTTTGAAGTTTTCTTTAGTTTTGGTTTTTATATGTTGTTTTGTTTTGCTGTTATATATTTTTTATTTGATTTTTTCGTTAATTAGTAATTATTAAATCTTAATAATATATTTTAATATTATAAAAGGTTTTTTATCATATTTTTTTATTCAATTTAAAAAAATTGATATTAGTAATTATTAATTTTAAATTATTAATATTATTAAATTATTTACTAATTATCAAAATTATCTTTAGATAAATAAAATTAACTTATTAGCTTTCTTTTATATTTTAATAATAATAGTTAATTTAATTTAATAAATATATTTATAAAATTCAATTAAATAAAAAAATTATATATATCTGTTATATTTTAAAAATGATTTAAAGCTAAAATAAATGATAATAATAAACTAAAAATAATACTAAAAAACAATTAAATGAAACATATAATAATTCCAACAATAATATTCACAATATTATATTTCCTTGGTAGTTACATAGCATTAAAAGGAATATTAAACACATTAAATATTTCTTTTTCAAAATTTTGGTATATGTTTCCATTATATATTGTTTTAACATTTGGAGCAATATTAATAATAACAATAATAATTAACGAATCTTTATTTTGTTTTTTTTTTACTTTATCAGGATATTATATTGGCATTTTAATAAATTCATTTTTCACTTCAATAATTTATTTATTAATATCTCTTATATTAAAAATACCATTTTCAATAGGATTAATAATTACAATATTAACACCTTTAATATTTTCAATCTATGGTTTTATAAATGCAAAAACAATAAAAATAGATAATATAAAAATAAAATATCCAAATTTTGAAGGAGGAAAAAAAAAAATATGTCACCTAACAGATATGCATTTAGGAGGACTATACAGAGTAGAATTATGTGAGAAAATAGTATTAAAAATAAAAGAAATAAACCCAGATGTTATAGTAATAACAGGAGATATGAGTGATGGTTCTTTAAAAATAAAATCAGAATGGTTAAACCCATTTAATTCCTTATCACAACCAATATTATATATAACTGGAAATCATGAAATGATGCATGGTAAAAATTTAGTATTAAAAGAAATAGAAAAGACAAATATTAAATATATAGGAAATATAACATATGAAACTAATAAAATAAATTTTATTGGAGTAGACTATGAATATAATTTAAGAAGAAGATTAACTGAAATTGTACCACAAGATAAAAATTCTAAAATACCAAATGTTTTATTATGTCATGTTCCAGAATTAAAACCAAATGATTTAGAAGAATATAATATTTTCTTATTTTTAGCTGGGCATACACATGGAGGACAAATTTTTCCTTTCAGTGTATTAGGTAATTTAACTGATATTTGCTGGAAAGGATTATATGAATTTAATGGGAGATATGTTTATGTTTCTTCTGGTGTTGGTTCTGCTTTTCCTCCTATGAGAACTTTTTGTGATAGTCAAATTTCTGTTATTGAAATTGTTAGTTAAATAAAAAATTCCCTTTTTTTTTATTTTTATTTAATTTTATAAGATATATTTATTCATAATTTTTTTTTTATATATTTGTAATTTTTAAAATTTTTTTTTTAACATTTTTGTTTTTTTTTATTTATTTATCCATTTTTTAATAATTGTTTTTGTATTATAAACTTTTTGTATGTAAATGTCTTTGATAACGGAAAAGTAATATATAAAATCTAAATGATATTTTTTAATATGATAGAGAAATAAGTTATAAAATTAAAAATAATATATATATAAATACATATATATAATGGTATATTGTTTATGTATTAAACAAAAATTTTTTCAAATTTTTTAGGAAATTCTTTTTTCATTATTTCTAATGGAAGAATTTGAATATATGTATAAGGTTTTTTATTCAAAATTACAACAAAATAATTATTTTTAATTTTTTCTATTTCAATAATGTCAAAATCACTTTCACTTTTTTTATCTAAGATTTTATTTAACAAAGTATCTTTTATATATTTTTGATCAGAATAAATGTCAATTAAATTTTTGAATTTTTTTTTATTTTTTTTACTTTTTTTAAAACAAGACTCAATATCATAATTACTAAAGCTATTTTTTCTTTTCTTTTTAGTAAAAGTTGAATAATCTTCATTTGTAGATGCAATTGAATTTTCTGAAAGATGATTTAATTCAAATTCTTTAATCATGAATAAAACATTCTTTAAATGAGAAAGAGGTTCCCAAGAACATTCTTCAAATGGGTAATCTTTCCATTTTATTTTATATTCTGGTTTTCCTTTTTTATTTAATCTTTTATCTATTATTGATTCTACTTGATAATATAATGACATTTATAATATTAATTATAAATTTTTTTGATTTCTTGGATTTTATATTTAAAAGATTGTAAATTATATTTTTTTAGTTTTTTATTTAAGGAGTGCTTATTATATCTTTGAGTTTTTATAAAGTCTTTTTTTTTCTTTTGTTCGTTTTTTGTATATTTGGATTTTGTATTCTTTAAATAAAATAATAAAAATGATTTATACTGTAGTTTTTTTTTCTTTGTATTAAATTGAAATTAATTAAATAAAAGTTTAGTATTTTTTCATAAATGATATTATATAATCTAAATTAAAAGATATATTCTTGTTAATATAAGAAATAAAAATATTCATAATTTTTTTATTTTAAAATCATGAAGAAAAAATGTTTTTTCTTGATTTTATTTATTTTTGTAAATATATCAAAAGAACAAATCAATAAAGAAATTTGGAAAAAAAATTCAGAAGAAATAATATCTCAGATTCAAAGTTTAATAATGTTAATAAAATTTTCAAATTATGATTTTTATTCTAAATATTCTAAATATTTTGATTTAATAGAAGAAGGATTGAATAAAATTAAATATTTAGATTCAATAGAAAAACAAATTGAAGAATTAGAAAAAATTATAATTAATTTTTCATCAAAAATCAAAGATATAATCCCTGAAGAACATAATAAATATATTAATCAATTATTAAATTTATTTAATCAAATTTTTAATAATTTTTCATCAAATAAAGAATTTATAGAAAAATTTATAACAGGAAATAATCAATTCATAGAAGAACAAAAAAGAAAAGTTGACAATGGTTATATTAAAAGAGAAAAAGCAAATTATGATCCAAATGAAATTTTGAATATTAAAAATATTGAAATTATTATGTTTATTTTAATATTATTATTTTCTTTTCTATTAATTTTTATTGGAAATAAAATGATTCAAAAATTGAAATTAATTGATATTGTTCAACACATTAATAATAAGGAATTAATAGTCAAAAAATATAATAAAAAACAAAATAATTTAAATGAACCCTTAATTGATAAATTATATGAAATGAATTAAATTTTTTTTATTATTTTATTATCATATGTATATTTTATAAAATTAATTATTTTCTAAATTATTTTTTTTTTAATAATTTATTTTTAATGTTTAATAAATAAATAAAAAATAATTATAATAATGGAAGAAAGTGAATTGATTTATTTAAAAGATGAAGTAAGAAATACAATTCCAAAAAGACCAATTGATCCAAAAATAATAAAAGATATTTTAAAAAATGGAACTGATATTGTTGATGAAAATGAAGAAAATTTAGATGAAAGACCAAAATTAGAAATTTTTGCTCATAAACTTTATAATATTTTAGAAATTATTGAACAATATGTTTATGCTTTTTGTTCAATTTGTTTAGCTGGTGGTATAATTTATTATACAAATTTTTTTTATAATTTATATTTTAATGAAAAAGTTGATAGACTTTATCAATTTTTTTCATTAATATTTTTTATTATGACAATTTCAATTTTTTGTTATTTATCTTTTTATCTTCCTTTAAAAGGAAAAAGTGAAGAAGAAATTGATAAAGAAATGGATAATATTATTCCTTATTGTACAATAATAGGAATTTTTGCAATAATAACATTAATAATTTCAGTTTGGGATATTTATTATTATTATTCTATTCCTATTGTTTTAAGTATACTTTGGGCTTTTATTATGACTGCTAATTTTGCTCCAAGAGGAATTTTTGGAAATATATTTTTTTTTATTTGGATTATTTTACTTTTTATTAGTCCTAAATTTATTAAAGGAAAAGGACATACTTATTATAAATAATATATTTTTTTTTAATATATAATATTATAATATTTATAAATTGTTCTTTTTATGATTTTTTAAAAAATTAGTTCTTTTATTTAAATAATAATATGAATTTTTATTAATATTAAAATAAATAAACAAATTTTATACATTTACTTCATTATTTGTAATATTACCTTGTTTAACAACTTTTTCATTTTCATTAACTATCCATTCATCATCATTAATAATATATTTATATAAATATTTCCCTCTTTTTAAACTTAATTTGACTCTCCATCTAAAATTTAAAGGATCATAAATTAATTTAGTTTTTTCTTCCCAATTATTCCAATCACCAGAAATTTGAACATTATTAATTTTTTTTCCAACTTCAGGTAAATAAATAAAAGTAACAGGAATTAAATCTATATCATCACTAACATGAGGTTTCAATTCTTTAGAATTAAAAATATAAGTATTAACATTATAATCCTTAATTTCATTATTAAATATTTCTGTTTGTTTTTCTAAATCTTTATTAAATTCCAAAACACATTTATCAATTTCATTATAATCACAAAAAGTTTTCCCTTTCAAACGATAAAATTCTTTTCCCCAAGCTTTAGCAACATCCATAACATCAATTGCACTATTAAAAGCATTTTTTCTACATAATTCAAAATCTTTTTTAGATTGATAAATTTTAACAGCTCTGACTTCACTTTCATATAATTGTTCTTTATCATATTTTTCAAATATAACACCATTACCAGAATGTTTATCATAATCATATTCAAAAACACTATCTTTTAATCCTCCTGTTTTAAATGCTAAAACTGGTGTTCCTGCTATAAAAAATTCATGTTGAACTATTCCTCCTGGTTCAAAGGAACTTGGCATTAAACCAAAGTCACTTCCATAATTTATTAAAGTTCCATCTGTGAAAAATTCATTTGGTGATGCCCAAAAATTTTGTGGGTATTTTATTAAAAGATTATTTATTATTTCTACACATTTTACACAATATGGATCTTTCATATTTGCCATTCCTCCTATTATTATTTGAACATTAAAATTTTTTATTATTTTTTCTGCTGTTTCTAATATTAATAAAACTCCCTTTTGTTGTGTTAATCTTCCTACAAAAGAAAATAATGGAATTTTATCATTGAGTTTTGGAATTCTAAAATATTTGTTTTGGATTTTTTCCTTACATTTTCTACGAATTTCATTATCAAAGATATCTATTTCTTTTATATCTTTTGTTATATTATCTTCTGAAAGAACTTTTTGAATCATCAATTTTATTGTTTCTATTCTATTTTTTTTAAATATTCCATTTGAATAACCAAATGGATGTTTATGCATTTTCATAATACCATTTAAAGGTGAATGATTAAGTAAATCTGCCATATAACTTTTACTAACTGTACCCCATTGATCACTTTTTAAAAGAGCACATCTACTAGGATTAATAAGTTTTTTTTCCCAAGAAGGATCAATAATCCAATTAACATCTAATTGATGAATATAATTAAAAGTATCATTACAAAACATTGGAAAATATAATCTCCCTTCATAAGCTTCTTCTAAATTATGACAAATATGAAAGAAAGTAGTAAATTTAAAAGCTTCTCCAAAATGACCTCCTTTTCCATAACCAGGAGTTAATCCAGTAAACCAATCATTAGTTACTATTAAAGAAGGAATTACTCTTATATTACATAATAATTCTAAAGAAGCTTTTCCCATTAATACAATTTCTCGTAACATAAATTGAAAATCTCCATCAGCATAAGGTGAAGGAAAAACTTCTTCATTATGAATAAAATATAATTTAACACCATTAACTTTACCAAAATAAACTTCAAATTTATAAGTTTTATCAATTTTAACTTCAAAATCATTAATTTGAATAAATCCAGAAACATCATCTAATAAATAATCAACTTGTCCTTTTCTATTCTTATGATAATAAGGTGTAACAACATACATATCTTGACCTAATCTACTTAAACAAGTTGTTAATTCATCAACCATAACACCTAAACCACCAACAGTTGACCATCTTCCTAATTCAGGAGTAATAAAACATATTGGACCATATTTATTACTTTTTGCTATTACATCTGTATATAAGGGAACTTTTGGATATTTTGAAAATGATTGTTGAGGAAGGAGATTTATTTTGTGAATATATTTAAAGTATTCTGTACTATTATTTGTATTTGTTGATATACATTTTAAATTATTGAAATAATCATCATATTTTAAATTATTTTTAGTTAAGATTGTTTGAATTTCATTAAACCATTTTGTAAATTCACTTAAAGGTAATTTATTTTTTAAAAGATAGTCTAATTGAGATGAAATCTCAAAAGCATCTAAATTTTCATATTTATTACTTTTCATACATTTACATAATTCACTTAAGGAATTAATAAAAACTTTTTGATATAATTCTGGATTGAAAGGTATTACAATTGAAAAACCAAAAATATTACTTGAATAAGGTAAAATTGAGATAAAATGAGGATTATATGGTGAAAGGACTTCTGATAAGAAATAATAATTTTTATTAGTTAATGGATTTGGATTTTCCCAATCTTCAATTTGACATATTGTATTAATATCCATATTTTGATATTC